>VOFC01003579.1_pt1 | contig 46476 bp, 68 predicted proteins | sample 5384161 | NCBI WGS metagenome assembly VOFC01 (sample SAMN12384722, study PRJNA508395) | human gut metagenome | isolation source: healthy gut B | host: Homo sapiens | reverse complement strand
TATTGAGCTGATAAATTAAATAGATTACTAAATTGTTCAATGCTCTTTATTACTATAATATCTGCATTTTTCTTTAATAAATAAGATAACATTTCAAACCACTTTGTTTTTTCTGATTTGTTGTTTTTTACGATGTCTATATAATATGTAATATTTTTTTCATTATTGTTTAAATATTTTTTTACCTTTTCTTTGTAATTTTCGCTTTTCTCTGCATTTTTAAATGCTCCATATACTAATATTTTCATTTCTATTGTCCTTTCTAACTTTCTATGTTAGAATAAGAACATAGAAAGTATTTCACATATTTTCTTGTAAAGACTATCTTTGTTAGTTTGACGGCTAAAAGATAGTCTTTCATCTTTTAATTTTTTAGTAGCGTTTACCTCCTTCCATTTTTAAGCTACTTTTCTTTCATAATCTTTATCAATCTCGATAATTGCTACTTTCATCTCATCTTCTGTGAGTAAGCCTTGTTCATATAAATCTTTTATAATTCCAACGACTATACATTTCTTCGCAATATCTGGCATTTACTTTCCTCCATAAAAATAAGGAGCTTCGTAAAATCTATAATCATTCTACTTTGTTCCTTTAATTTATACAAATGTACTTCTACTCCATTTTTTTCTATTTTATACATTTGACTTTACTTTCTATCTTTAATTTTTTCTGCTTCCTTTTCAACTTCTACTGGAGAATATAAATCTAATAAAGTTAGTATATATTCTCCAAATTGCTCATTAGATAATTCTAAATTTCCTGTATGTTTTAAATATTCTCTAGCAACCATTCCATAAGATGCAATTTGTTTTCTTGTAACAAATTCTGTTTTTTCTTCTATTCCTTCTCTGTGTAATGCTTCTTTCTTTATTTTATCTAAATCAATTCCAAGGGATATAATTAGTGATTTATCAACCCTTCTTAATTCTCCTAAATCTAGTGTTCCTATATAATATTTTAATCTTGATTTGTCTATTGCTCTAACTTGTTCTGTTAATATAAGTGAATTTTGTTTTAATCTATTTTTATAACCTTTTATAAATACATGAGTTGGTATAATTGACTTTGAATTGACTTTGCTTGTAATTGGTGCAATTATAACTGTTGGACTATACTCATTTCCAATATCATTTTGAATTATCACGACAGGTCTAACTCCTGTTTGTTCACTTCCTACATAAGTTTCATCTAATGCTGCATAAAATAAATCTCCTCTTTTTATATTCATTATTTATTATCTCCTTTTTTCTTATAATTTCTTAAATATTCCATTTGTTCCTCATCTTCTGTATTTTGTTCTTCTATACTTTTACATTTACTTGCTCCTAAAATTATCAAGTATGTAAATAAAGCAATTATTACAATTAAAATTAAAAGTATAGTAATAAATATTTTACTCATACAATCTCCTTTTTTATTAAAGGGTTATCTAAACAATTTAAGACAACCCTTTCAATTATTTCAAATCTATCGTTCTCCTAATTCATTAAACAGCAATTTGCTAAATTGCTTCACAGGAATTCCACCTACCTAACTTCGTTAGATTTATACCCATTGCGTGCGACGGCTCACAAATTCTATTTGCTTCAACGCTCAAGCTGTGGCTATATAAGAGTATCATTATACCTATTATTCATCTTCGCCTTATAAGTAGCAAACTTATATTTAAGAAAATAATTTGTAAGATTATTTTTAACTAGCTCTTAATAATAGGAATGTATTTAATGAATTGCTATTCAATTTTCAAAGTGCCTAACTTGTTATAAAAAGAAACAAGTTTGAGAATTTGTCCTCTCACTTGTTTCCTAACTAAATCGAATTTTTGCAAGGCTACTTTAAAAATTTTTTTATTTTTTTAGCATTTTCCTTATATTTTTTATTCCAGCTCTTATTGTTTCGCTTACTGCTTGATGGCTTGTCCTTTCTAATTTTGCAATTTCTTCTATTGTTTTATCTTCAAAATAATAAAGTTTTATTCTTCTTTTTTGAACATCTGATAAACAACTTATTGCTCTTTTTAATTCTCTACTTTCAAATTTTGCTTGTATAATGTCATCAATTTCATTTTGCTTATATAGCATTCTTTTATTAAGTGTTATTTCTTTAACTTCTGAATGTTCTATATGATTATCATATTCATTCATTTCTGATAAATCATCTAATTCAAATCTATCCATTGCATCAAAGATTTCCTTTTTTATTTCAACTAAATGTGTATTATTTTCTCCATCTTTAAACATAACTGAATATGTATTTTTTATTTCGTTATATATTAATGTATATGGATTATCCTTACTTTTTCTTCTTTTTGGTCTATTAACCATTTTCCTTTACCTCCAAAATCAAAATTTCAAATTTGACTTTGGAGTTGGCGGAGATTTATTTCTAATAATTGAAGCTCTTAATAAGCAAAAAGTACCACATGAATTAGCACATAATTGCACTAAATCAGTGGTACTTTTATATGTATTTAAATTATTCCCTCCAATCAACCATAACATATACACATCTCCTAAAAAACTACTTTTGTTTTCTGATGTGTATAAAAAGGATTTATCTAATGCGTAAATTGAATTCTCAACTTGCACACAATATAAATCATTTTTACTGCTTTTGATTAAAATGTGGGAACAAAAAGAAAAATGTGTGAAAAAAAAGATTTTTTCGACACATTTTGACAAAATATTCTATAATTCTCCATTAAGCTGTAAATATATGGATAAAAAAAAATCGTAAAACTACTGAAATATTCGTTCTTTCCATTGTGTTTACATAATTTTAGTGGTATAATATTGTCAGAAATTTAAAATAACATTTGTGAGGCAAATAAATATGGTTAATATTTTGATTAGCAATAGAGATGTTAGTTTTGCTAACAATCTTGAAAATATGCTTGCAAATGATAAAAATTATGTTTTCAAAATAACTACTACTGAAGCAGATACAATATCTAATTATAATAAGATAAATCCAGATGTATTAGTTTTAGATGACAACATACCAGATTTATCTATTGAAGATATTATTGATAGACTGTCTATAATTCCAAATGATTTCGGCAAATCGAATATAGTTTTAACTTTAGAACATAATTCAAGTGATGAATTAAATAATGTTGAAAAGGTTAGTTCAATAATTTATAAGCCTATAAATACAGATAAGTTAATTGCGTCTATTAGAAAAACTGCTAATCGTAATCAAAGACCAGAATTAACAAAAGCCGAAGTATCTGTATTTTTAAAAAAATTAAATTTGAACTGCTATTCTCCTCGGTTTCAACTACATGAGAGATATTATTTTATATTATTATGATCATTCGGATGAAATGGAATTCTTAAATGATATTCAAGAAAAAATTGCTCGTAAAAACAAAACAACAGAAACTAAAGTTAGAGATGCTTTAAACAGCTACATTAGAAAAATCAAAACATCTAGTTTTTCAAGCTACTCTACTGAATTAAATAAGATTTTATATAACAATGGTTATACAACTTCTTTAAAAGATTTCGTACATAGAATTGTACTTTATATAATTAGAGAAAAAGAAAATGGCAGATTACTTTAATAATCTACCATTTTCTTTTTAGTTATTTTTTATATACTCTTTATAATCTAGTATAATTCCTTCAAGTCTTTCTTTACTTGTTTCATGTATCATACTATTAAATTTATTTCCTATTAAATCTTGCACTTTATATGCTTCATCATTTTTAATTTCATTACTTGTAATCATATTATAAATTGGAGTTTCTTCTTTTAGCTCATTATGCGTAGTTTCTACCATATTTAATCCGTTCATACCATCTAAATCATATTTCATAAATACCATTGTTGGTTTTAATTCTATTATTTTATGGTATCCATCATTAGCATTATTACAAACTGCCAATAATTCAACATCTTTTATATTTCTTAATATGTTAGAAATTTTTTCTTGTTCTTGTTTATCATCATGAATTAATACTACTTGAACTTTATTTCTTCTTTCTTCCCAATTTAGTTCTTTCCAAATCATTTCATTTTGTCTAGGTTTGAAAGAAACACATACAGGAACAAATTTGCCATATTTGTTATGTTTTGATTGATTAGTACAAGGAGTATCTTCATTCATCTTATGAGCTCTTAACTCATTTGTTGGAGAATCATCCCAAACTATTTTATTATCATAATATCTTGCTATTCCATACGGAGTACCTATCATTAAAGAACACACTCTTAACATTCCATTTGGGTGAACTAAAATTCTTGAACCATTTTTGCAAGAACAATAGCCATAATATTTTGGATTTTTCTCAAACTCTTCTTTTGTTGTAAATGATTGTGGAATTCTAACAGGTATCGAATATTCATTATTTTCAACCTTTGGTTCTATCTCATTCCAAACTTTAAACCAATCATTTATTGTAATATCAATGTTACCACTAAAATTATCTCTAGGAACACCAGTTTTAAATAGATTATGAAAATTCATTTTTTCTATTCCTAATTCTTCTGCAAATCTTATCATTCTATCTAAATACAAGTTTCCATTTTCATCTCTTTTGATTAATTCTTTACTTATACAAGATGTTATATCAATATTATATCCTAATTCTTTAGCTCTTTTTATATTCTTTACACATTTATCAAAAGAACCATATCCACGAATAGGATCATTAATTTCTTTTATCGGTCCATCTATACTAAATGTTATTTCATCTAACATTTTAAATTCTGGTTTTTCTAATAATTCACTTTTGAATTGTCCGTTTGTATCTATTCTTACATATTCATATCCTAATTCTTTTGATTTTTTTATTAAGGCTAATAAATTTTTGTTGTCATTTTTTATATCATATAAAGTTGGTTCTCCCCCCATTAATGTTAGCTTAATAGCTCCCATCTCTCTAAAATCTTCTAATAATTTTACTGCATCATTAAAGTCTACTTCTTTTTTCTCGACTTGAAAGCATATTTCTTGCTTATATAAGCATTGCACACATCTTAAATTACAGTCATCTATTAAATAGAAAAATATTTGTCTTAGATTCTTTTGAAAATAATCTGTGAATTTTTTATCCATCTTATAATTCATAATAAACTCTCCCAACTTGTCTATTTTTACATACTTATTATATAATGCTTCCAATAATGTGTAAATTGCTAAAAAACTACGATAAATTCAAATTTACCTAACATTATTGACTAACATTTATATAACTGCTAAAATTCTATTAGGAGGATTAAAAAATGAATAAAAACGAATTATTAAAATTAGTGGATAGTTTAAATATGCCAAAAACAGAATATTATATTCTTTCAAGTGGTTCATTACTTTTATATGGTTGAGAGAAAAGGCTGGAGATCTGGATTTATGTGTTTCTAATGAATTGTTTGATAAATTAAAAATAAAGTTCAATTTAAGACAACCTAATGAATGTGGTTTTTATCAAATATCAAAAGATATTGAAATAATACCATCAAATAAAGATGATTTTAAAATGACAATAAAAGATAATTATCCTGTGGAAGATTTAAAGACTATTCTTAAATTCAAGCAAGAACGAAATACTCCAAAAGATCAAAAAGACATTGAAAATATAATTAAATATTTAGAAAATAATAAAATCTAACCCAAATGAGTTAGATTTTATTTTAAATAATCTTTTATAAACTTCTTATCTACTTTTGTTAATCTATCTTTCAAATAAATTAATTTTATACTATTTTCAGGTAATTCTATTGGCAATTTTACTTCATATACTTTCTTATTTTTTAAATTACTTTTTGCTGCTTCTTTCATTACATAAGCTATTCCTATCCCTCTTTTAGCTGCATTAATTCTTTGTTCTGTTGTAGGACATCTTAAAACCACATCAAGATTTATATCATAATCATTTAAAATTTTACCTAATCTCTTTGTTGTAGTTTTATTTTCATAAGATAAAACATACTTATAGTTTTCAAGCTCTTTTATATCTTTAATGTCAATTGGTTCATTTGAAATAAATATATTTTTAGTTTTCTTTAATTCTTTAATAACTAGTTCTTCTTTACAATCTGCTGGAACTGAATCTAGTATAGCAAAGTCTATTTTATTTTGTCTTATTTCTTCAATAAGTTCTCTACTATCTGATTCTGTATCTATTGAAATACACATATTAGGATAATCATTTATTGCATTTTCAATTCTTTCCATCAAATAAAACTCTGTTATATGCGAAGGACAGCCAATCGAAATTTTTGCACAATTCATATCATTTTTACTTTGAGCAATAGTTACAGCAAAATCAACTGTTCTCATTCCTAGTCTTGCATTCTCATATATTTCTTTACCTATTTCAGTTAATTTTAAAGGCTTTCTTGTAAATAGCTGTACTCCTAATTGATTTTCTAATGTTGATATACTTGTAGAAATTGATGAAGACGCATAACCAAGTTTTCTCCTGCGTCGGCAAGACTCTTTGATTCTGCAACTACAATAAATGTTTTCATTAAATTCAAATTTACATTATTAGCTTCAATCATAATTCTCTCCCATTTTAACTTTTATAAAAGTATTTTTTTCTATGGGTATTTTACCTGCTAATCATTTGTTTAATTATCAATACTACTACATTATATCATATTATTTACATAATATCAATCAAAATTTAATTATTAAACAATTTTATATTCGCGTAATTATTTATTTTTTTAAAATCTTATTTAAATCAGGATATATTGCTACTATAACATCTTTTAAAACATTTAGTTCTTCTTCATTACATCTATTTATTATCTCATGTAAAATCTCTTTGTTAGTACTTTCTCTTTTCTTTTCCATGTTATCACCATAAAGCAATTTATCAACTGGTAATCTTAAAGCAATAGCAATTTGATGAAGTGTATGTACACTGCAAGATCTATTTCCTTTTTCTAATTCAGATAAATAGTTCTCAGTACGATTTATCATTTCAGCAAATTTTTCCTTTGTTATTCCAATTTGTTCTCTATAACTTTTTACTCTATTGCCTAAACCTTTCCAGTCTGTATATTCATATCTATTTTTCCTACTCATATTTTTTCCTCCACAACTAGCAATAATTTATAAACTTCTTATTATTTATATTATTGCATCATTTTAAGAAAATTATTATCAACTACGAATAGTTTATATAGTTATTGCTGGTTGTTTTATGAGTAAAATAAAATACGATTTTAAATCGCTTTCTTCCTTCTCTTTTTAATTAAACAATTTACTAAAAAATCCTTTTTTCTTACATGCTGTTTTAGTTTCTACTTTATTCTTTTCTATATAATCTGTAACTTGACCATCTACTACTTCTTTTATAATCATATTTATTATATCATCACTTATTGGTTTGTGTACTACCTCAAAATTTAATTCTCTTGCTTTTTGGTAAATACTCGGATCCGAATCTCCTGTAACTAAAACAATCTTGGGTCTTTGTTCAAAAGTATAATATTTTAATTCTTCAATCAATTCCATTCCTGTTTTCTTTGGCATTTGATTATCTGTAAAAATAATGTCCGGACTATTATTCAAAATACTTGTTAATCCATCTTCACCATTATATTCTACAAATACTTCTTCTACATTTTCATTTTTTAAAACTTTTGCTGCCAAATTGTCTGCCAATATCTTCATGTCATCTAATATTTCTACTTTTACTTTTATTGACATATATATCACTCCTCTCTGACAATTCTAAATAAATTAGAATATTAATTCTTATTATACCACATATTTTTATAATTTAAATAGTTTCGACAATATTCTCTCAATTTATTGAGAGGTTTTTAGCCATAATTTTGTTAAAATTTATATATGAAATGAGGGATTATTATGGATTTTTCGGATTTAGTTGCGATAAAAATACAAGAATTAATGAGTCAAAACAATATAACAATTTATAAATTGGAATCTTTAACAGGTGTATATACTTCTACTTTATCTTTATTTTTAAGTAGAAAAACTAAAACTATAAGATTAGAAAATCTATATTTTATCTGTGAAGCTTTAAATACAAATCTATCAGAATTTTTTGCCGATGAACGCTTTAAATACGCAGAACCAAAGGAATGGCTAAAAAGAAAAGAAGAAAAGTAATTGAATTTATATCAATTACTTTTTAATTTACTTTTTTATTATTAATTTAATAAATTCCGCATTTCTTAATTGTGGTAATGATTTTGCTTCTGTTATTTCTTTATGATAAAAATAACATGAAAAAGCTTGAATTGCTATTCCATTGCTTTTTATGATAAAAATAACATGAAAAAATCTTTGCTTGAATTGCTATTCCATGAGAGACAATGCAAATTTTTTTACCAATATTTTTATCAATAATTTCATTTATTGTTTTTACCATTCTTTTTTGAACATTTATATATTCTTCTTGTTCAGGCATTCCATTTGGATTTAAAAAACTTTTCATTAGTTTTTCTATTTATTACTAAATTTCTCCCTGATGATAACTTGCTGCAATAATATAATTTTTATCCATATAAATGTATGTATATGATTTATGATTATAATATTCAAAAGACTTATTATCTTTAAGATTAACAACTTTAATTCCTGAATATTCTTTTTTGTCATTTTCTTTTAATGCAACTGCAATATAATTCTTATATTTATATAGATATGATGGAAAAGATTCTAATTTTACTTCTTTCATATCTATTACTTTCCATTTATTACTATTTATTTTTAATTCGTATATTAATTTATTATAACTTGCAATCCATAATTTCATTACTAACACCTATCTTACTATTCTTTAATTGAAACTATTATTTCTTTTATTTCATTTGGTAATAAATTTATATCTTTTATTTTATTAATTGGTACTATTTCTATTACATATTCCCCACATTTATTATAATCTTTATGGTTCATTTCTCTCCCGGTTCCCGTTCCTAATACTCCTGATTTGTACCTTGCTATATAAAAAAATTGTTTTCGTCCTTGACTCTCTATCTCATAATATTTATCTGTTAAAACTATATCAATTCCTAACTCCTCTTTAATCTCTCTTCTTGTTGTTTCTTCAATAGTTTCTCCTTCTTCCTGTCCTCCTCCAGGAATAGTGTAGTATATTTTTTTATTTTGTCCATATCCTTTTATTCTCTTTATTAATATTATTCCATTTTCATAGTCAATTATTGCTGATCCTCTATTTTTACTCATAAATTTTCCTCGTTACTTATTATAAATATTCACAAAAATTTTCAAGTTCAAAATATTTTTTATCACCATCAATAACTAATGAGTAAATACTTGCATTTGAAATTTTCACAGATTTTATTTTGTTTGACCATTCCATATTATTTATATACCTATAAATTATATTTATTACACCGCTATGTGTAACAATCATAATATTTTCGTGATTTTTATTTTCCTCAATTATCTCTTTAAAGGATTTTATTATTCTATCATGAAATTCTATTGGGCTTTCTCCATCTGGATATCTTTCATCCATTCTTAATGTATTATAATATAATCCAGGGAATTTCTTCTCTACCTCTTCATTAAGCATACCTGCGATTTTTCCATTATTCATTTCTCTTAGTCTATCAGTATATTCAACTTCAGCGCCTAATTTTTCATTTATTATTTCTGTAGTTTCCTTTGTTCTCTCTAAATCACTTGAAATTATCTTTTCAATATTAAATTCTTTTGAATTTTCACCTAAATATTGTGCTAATTTTTTTACTTGCTCCTTACCTTCATCTAATAAAGGCATTGCACTCCAACCGCCTCTATAATTTCCATCATCTTTTCCATGTCTTATAAAAAATACTTTCATTTATTTCAATTCCTTCCATTTATTTATTATTTGCTTTTCCAAAATAGATAAATCTACATTGGACTTATTTCCTTTACTAATAATTAATTGTATATTATTATCTTTTTATTATATATTTCTACATTGATCATAAAACCGTTATTTTCTATATGTTCAAATTCAACATTATTATTCCCTATAACAAAATTTGAAATATCATTATACGAAATTAAAATATTATTATCACAAGTATGTATTAATTTATTTTTTAAGGAAATATAATCCTCCAAATTTTTATATTTATTTTCAATTCCGTACAATGCTAATATTATTTCCAAATTTTTTTCTTGTGTTTAATATAAAATTTATATTATCAATTTTTATCTGTTTTTTCAAACTTTCAACTATAATATATTCAATAATATTATTTAGCGATGTTCCTAATTCATTTGCTTTATTTACACATCTATTCTTCATTTCCTCTTGAATTGTAAAGCTTATAACATTTGATTTTTTTATTAGCTGTATATTTTGAGTATGTTCATTTATATCTTTAATCACTTTTTTGTTGAAAATACTTATCTAATACTTTAAAAAATGAAACCTCATCCATTCTTACATTTGGATATTTAAAGACAAAAAATATATAATCTTCATAATAGATTATTATTAGTTTTATTGCCTTATTATTGATATCTAAAACTAAATTTATATAATAATCTAGGATTTTGTTTAAATTCTGTTTACTATCTATATATCTTTCTTCATAATCAAATAAATTTTTAAATTTATTTGATTGTAATTTGTATTTTTTCCCTAAAATATATTTACAACTCAAATTTTTTTCATCCGAAAATTCTTTAAAAAAACTATCTTTAATTTTTTCATTATTTATATTACATTTTTTAGTTTTAAAAATATAGATATCTTGAAAAATAATTGATTTTTTATTTAAAAAATATGTATTTGCCATCATTTCTTCCATTGGATTAATTTTTATTTCTTTAACATCAGTTATTTTTAGTTTGTTTTCCATTAAAAGATTATTAACTCTTTTATCATTTTCGTACTTTATCAATTGAACATCTTTCATATTTTTTTTTATTATATTGTCAATTGATTCATATTTAATAATATCACTTATTGAACAATTTTCTATTATTTCCTCCATTCCAATTGCTATTTCAGTTAGTGTTAAAGAATCTATTGGATATTCTTTATATGATTTTTTTATATCAATTTTTTCTCCAATGCTTTTTTCCCATATTTGCTTTATTCTTTCATATATATCACCATTTAAATTTCCTTCTCTTGGTTTTATTATGTATTTATTAATTAATTGTTTTCTGTCTATTTTTTTTTTATTAAATGTTAGCGGAAAATCATCTATAACAATAATTCTTCTCGGTATCATATACCCATTGACTTTTTCTCTTAATTTTTCCTTTACTGATTCTTCGTTAAACATTTCAGAGTCTTTACTTTTAACAAAAGCATATATATTATTTGAGTTTTTATCTGGAACAACGATTGCATTTTCTATTCCTTTAATTTCCAAGAGATTTCGTTCAATATCCTCAACCTCAATTCTATGTCCATTTATCTTTATTTGAAAATCAGTCCTTCCAACACAATAATATCTTCCATTATAGTATTTCACATAATCTCCTGTTTGATATATTAGCTCTCCATTTTTTGTTGGATTACTTTTAAATCTTTCGTTTGTTAATTCTCGATTATTAAGATAGCCCTTTGATACTCCTAAACCTCCAATATATAATTCGCCTTCATTTTTATTCAATTTCATATTACTATCAAATAGATAAAAATGAGTTCCAGCTATCGGTTTTCCAATACTAATATCTTCAGGCATTTCCAATTTGTTAACAGATGACCAAATGGTAGTTTCTGTTGGTCCATACAAGTTCCATACTTCTCGTGAATTTTCATACAATATTCTTGCTAATTCACATTCTAATTTATCACCACCACATAGAACTATCATATTTTTTTTATTATTGTTTTATCAAACTTTGTTAATAATTTCCATGTAATTGGTGTTGCTTGCATTACTGTAATATTTTCATTCAATATTGTATTCTTTAATATTCTCATATCAATCAACATTCTTTCTTTCCAATAACAAGAGTTATTCCATAAATAATAGGGAAAAACATTTCAAATATCGAAATATCAAAGCAAACAGTTGTAACGCTTAACCATTTATCGTTTTCATTTAATTTTAGATATTTTTTCATTGTATTCATAAAATAGACAAGATTATTATTTGAAACTTGCACTCCTTTAGGTCTTCCTGTACTACCCGATGTATAAATTATATACGCTATATCTTCTCCTGTGATTTTTTCTGCACTTGACTTTATTTCTTTTTGTTTTTTTTACAAATAGTTTCTCTATATTAATCATTTTGCAATCAAATCTATACTGCCTATTATTATCTATTATAACCATATCTGTACCAGAATCTTGTAAAATGTAATTCATTCTATCATCTGGCATATCTGTATCAATTGGAATATAAGATCCCCCAGTTTTCCATATTGCAACTACCAATGCAATAAATTTGACAGACTTGTCTAAGCATATGGCAATTTTCTTTTTTTGCAAATTATTGCTGTATATATTGTTCGCAACTATATTTACTATTTCTTCAAATTCACCATATGTATATTGTTGACTATCATCGATTATTGCAATTTTATCTCTATTTTTCTTAAAACTGTTCTCCATCAACTCTATAATACTATATTGGTTCATTCTAAGTTCATTCCTTTCTTAAATTCCTAAAATGCACATAATAGATTAAACTATATCTTGATCAAAAGATTCTATAACTTTTAATAAATTATTTTTTAATTTTTGACTTAATGAAATTTCTTTATTATTTAATCTTGTTTCATTTTTATTTATATTACTATTCTTAACAATCTTATATTCACCAGTTTTACCGTTAATGTAATATCTTTCATTATTGCATATACTATTAATATCAACATTTCCAACGACCGGAATTCCAAGTTCTCTCGCTATAATAGCACTATGTGATAGTGGGGATTTTGATTCAATAATACATCCAATTGCTTTATTAGCAGCCATTAGAGAATAACCAGATAATCTTTTAGTTACTAAAATACTTCCTTGTTCAAATTTTTTAGCTGTATTCTCATCTATAATTCTAATAACTTTTCCAATAACTTCTCCATTTACTAAACCAATTCCAAATTTTTTATTTTCATTTTGCTCCATTTTTCCAACTTCAAACTTTGTAGTTATTGGTCTGCATTGTAATATATAAATATTGCCTTTTTCATCTATTGTCCATTCAATATCATAATTTTTAATGTTTAATATCTTCGAAACACTTTCGCATACTTTCAATAATTTCTCTATTTCAGTTTCGCTCATTACTTTTTTTTCACTTAAACTTAAAGGTAAATCAACTTTGATAGTAGTATCTGTATTATTGAATTTTGAAACTACTAAATCAGAATAATTCTGATAGTTAATTTTATCTTTTACATTAGGATTAATTCTTCTTGTTACTGGTATATCTGCCTTTTCTTTATTATTGGAATATTTTACAATATTCCCATTATTTAGTATCCATTCATCACATCCAGTATCACCATCAACAATTGATTTTGCCAAACCAAAATTTGCATCTAAAATTATTTTATCATCTATTTTAAATACAACTCCTGATTTATTTGATAATATAAATTGCTGAATTATAACTGAACATGGAATAGGCTTAAATTCATTATTCTTTTTACTATATTCTATTACTCCAACATTAAAACTTTCTTTCCAACACTTTACTATAGCATTCACGATATTCACTATATTACCAACATTTAATTCAGTATAAAATAATCCTGAAAAGCTATTGTCTTTCCCATCTTCATATAACTGTGAACTTCTTATTGCAAATCTTTTTATCCTTTTATTTTTATTTGTAAATTCCTTTACAATATCATAAAGTTTTCTATATTCTTGTTTTGGAAATTTATCGAAAAAATTAATTATTTCATCTAAATTTTCTAAATTAATTTTATATCTTTTTAATAAAGACAATGGGTAATTATTGCTAATTACCCATGTCTTTGGTACAGTAACACCATTGTAAGACAATTTAATCAAATTTTTAGCCTTACTACCGTACACTTTCACTTGTAACCTGTGCAATCACATCTACCATTTCAAACTCTCCCTTTACAATCCAAGACTATGACCAATTTCTTCAATCTTTTCCAAGAATTGTTCCCTAGTAACACCTTCCGAATTGTCAACAACATAATCTGCGATATCTTTTACTTTAGCAGCATTATGCTTTGTCTTGAACTCATCTTTTCTTTTTACCTTCTCTAACATTTCTTCAAATGTCATTAAAGGTAACCCTTCTGCTTTAGCTTTAGCGTTAACTTTTTCAAGTTCTCGCTTTGCTCTAGCTTCAACAGGAGCGTCAATGAAGATGTTCGCCATTTTACCCTTCAGCTCTCTCTTCAGAAAAGCTCCTAGCTCTGCTCTGTACAAGCTTTCAATGGAAGCAAACGGTTTTCCTTCTTCTTTCATATGACCGATAAGCCTGAAAAGGAATTCCCTAAAAGCTTGATCCTGGTTTTCAGCATAAAGATTAACAAAATGTTCATCTTTCATTCCTTGACTCAAATCATAGCCTCTTTCTTCCATCATTTCTCTCTCAATGTGAATAATTTTGCTCTTTCTAGCACCCATATCCTGTAACTTATATCCTGCAGATGTCTTGCCACATTCGCTAAGTCCTCCGAGAGAAAACATTCCCTGTACATAACCTAATGCTTCTAAGTACTCTTTGTCCGTAAATTTCATGATGTTTTACCTTCCTTTCTGAAATTCAAATAGGTTAATGGTGTAAATATATGTGCGAATACACATATATATTATTATACCACATATACTATATTTTTTCAAGAATTATGTTAATTATATGAATAATTTTTTTCTATTTTTAGACTTTAATCTTTCTCTCATATTTCCCTTCCAAATTCTAATATTTCCTTTTTTATCTCCTGCTGAATGTAGATATTCATCATTTATAAAATTTTCGTAGTTCAAATTTTCAACAATATTACTTCCAAAGATTTCATCTGTATGTTGTAATGTCCAAATTACCGGATTTTCTATATTTTGTTTTTTTATTATTTCAGGTAGTTCTTTATCTATAATTTCTTTGTACTTTTTATAATATCTATATACATCACCAAATTTTACTAAATTAACATCATTATTCCATCTACTTAAGAACTCCAACCATGCATGTTTATATAAGTGTAAAATTATATATATATAATGATATGTTATACCTAGCGCTGGAATTTTTTCATTATTTAATCCAATATCAATTAATCTTATATTTTGCAAAGCATCATTTATATCAACTGAATATTCACATTTATTCCATGTTAAGGAACAAACAAATCCAATAGAAACATATTTTATAATATTGTTGTCCGTTTCTTTAACAAATTCTGGTAATTTATCAGGTGTATTTAAATATATTAAATATTCTTCTCTACTTAATTCCTTAATTCCATTATTTTTCCAATTTACCGTTCCAATTTTATATCCTAATGATTTTAGTGTTTCCATAACTATATTTTTGTTTTTTACTTCCACTATAAAATCTGCATCTGACATAAATCTACATCCCACATTTCCATATAATTCATTATCCAGTATAACGCCTTTTGTTGCAACAAATGGAATATTCAACTTTGTAAGTTCTTTTGTAATTTCAATTGCTGCTTCTTTAATCTTTTTTACTTTTTCCATATTCACATCTAAAAAAGTTCTAAAATATTGGTTTACAAATGGTGGTACTTTGTCAAAGCAATCATTCTCTATAACAAAATAGGCTAACATTGGAAATATTTTATGACTCATTGCTTGTTCCATTAATTCTCCCCAATTAATCTCATAACTAAATAAATCTTTAATCAGTTGTGTATCTTCAGCATCTCCCTTTGTTATCTTTTCTAAGATAATCCATTCTACACCATATTTTTTTATATCCTCTTCCATTACATTCCTCCATAAATCTTATAATTCTTCACAATATCTTCTATTCCTATTCTTGAAATATCCATATCAATATAACTAAAAATCTCTGACAAAATTGCAAATATCTTACATTCAATCATATGTCTTCTTTCTTCTTCACTAACTACTAGACTTAAAAATGAGAAAATATTTATCAAATCATCTCTGTCCTTTATATAATTATAAAACATTTTCATATTATTTATTTGATTGGCTCTATTAGATTCAATTTCATTTAATTCTTTATTGATCATTTCCAATGTATACTGAGAAGACATTTTTTTTAATTCTCTTCTTATATAGTTACTATTTTTTATATAAGAATTATCATAAACAATCGTTTCAAAATTCTCATAAATTGCGTAATTTATAAGATAATCACTTATGTATTTTTCAATCTGTTGGCTTTCTTGAATATAATCTTTTAAAAGTAATAATTTGTTTTTTCTTACCTGAATCCTATGAGGTAAAAAAGCACAAATCATAGCGTAATCTATATTTTTAAAATCATTTGGCATATCTAATTTTGACAACAACAACTCATAGTAATTGTATGGTATATACATATTAAATACAGCAAACGAATCCATTTTATAAAAAATTTCCAGACATTTATATATCTGTTTTGATGTTGGTTTTTGTTCTTTTTAAACAGATTATTATAAATATCATTCACATATTGTTCAGATTTCATTAAATATTCATTTACGTTTTTAATAATTTTTTGTCGATATTTATCATTATCTCTAAACGCTCCAATAACTTTGTTAATAAATTTTTCCCATTCTTCTATATCTATGCTTATAAAATTTGAAAATATATGAAAATTATTAAATGCTCTTTCTTTGAATAGCATTATTGGCATATTAATAATTGATTTAAAATATATCTCCTGTAACCATTTTATATTAATATCACAATATACATTGACAAAATCTGGTGTATATTCAATTCGTCTCATTAGAAATTTACCTTTTTGAGCATCTATTTCATTCATTTATTTTCCTCTTTTCTATAAAGTTCTTTGAAATATTATATATTTCTTTACTTATTTGTTCTTTACTCTTATTTCCATCAATTACATTCCAATTTTTCTCTTCTTTTATGTATTTTTCAAATACTTCTTTTATAGATTCCTGATATTTCATAAAATTTTCTTTGTATTTTTCAGGATTATATCCCATTCTTAAAGATTCCTCATAATAAAAGTTACTTCCACATTCCCAATAAGATAATATCTCGTTTTCTGAATTTTTTCTCTTTAAACATTCCTCAACACTAGTATCTATAAATATTTTTAAATCTGGCTTTCTAAATATTTTTGAACAATTTTCTACCCACTCTTCATTTGAGGAATTAAAAACAACATTTTTACTTATTATTGTATATATGTATCTATCCAAAACAACAATATATTCTTGCCTTAATCTTGGTAATATTTCTCTATAGTATGTATTAGATAACCCCATAAAGTACATAAAAGAGAATGTGTTTAAATCACAATTTTCCCATTTAGTTTTTAGCAAAATATCCTTAATATATTCCGAGTGTATGAAATTAACATAATATACTTTTTTTTCGTATATGTTTTTTAAATTTTTAACTAAAGCCTTTGTCTGACTACTTTTTCCACTGCCATCCAAACCTTCTATTTCTATAATATAGCCTTTTATAGTTTCATCCGTATATGTTGGTGGATTCTTTGGATATGGATATCTAAATTCTCCAAGTTTTGGTATATCATTCATTTTTTATATTCTCCATTTATATTTTATTTTTTTTATTAATTGTTCTATACTAGCAATATTTTTCCAATTTCCGCTCATTATTTCATTGTCTTCAAAAACTATATTATATTCATCTTCAACTGCAATCATAAGTTTAACTATATTTAATGAATCTAGCCCAAGATTAAATAAATTTTCATCTTTAATAATTTCATATGCATCTTTATACATATCATCCATAAGTGTGTCATTTATTATATCTCTAATTTTCTTCTCTATCTCACTCATTCTTTATTCTCCTCCTTTATTTATTATTAATTCAATTACTTTTCTAGCATATTTAATTAATTGTTTATTTTCCTGATCGTTATTTTCTTTTCTTAGATATTTTTCTATCTCAAATCTTTCAATATTATATAAATTTGAAAATTTCTCAAATATCTCTTCATATGCTTTGCCAAACATATTATTACTTATTAAAATTACTTTCATAATTAAATTTAATGTTTTTATTATTGTTTCTTTATCAACTTTTTCTTCATTATATAACAATCTTTTTAATTTGTGTACTGCTTCTGGTAAAACATTTAAATTTTTATTAATTAAATCTCCATGTGTAATTAATGGAATATCAATGTCTTTATATAAAATTGGTAATATTTCATTTCTTTGCATTTGATATAACGCATATAAAGTTTTTGCATCAACATTTAAGCTTTCTAGTTCTAGTTTTGAGTATATAGTACTTCCAATCTTAACTTTATCTTTATACTTTTTTATAATTTCTGCAATTTTACTTATTTCATTGAAATTATATTTTTCAACACATATTATAAAATCTAAATCGCTCCAATTTTCATGCATACATTCTCTTCCAGCGCTTCCATGTATTAAAATCAATTTCAAATTATTTATTTCACTTTTTAATTCATTCGAAAAATTTATAATAATATTTTTATAAAACTCAGGAATTCTGTAATCATTTAACTCTTTAATTTTTATATTGTTTTCAATTTTAGGTAGTTTCTTTGATTTTTCTATAAGTATTTCTTTATAATTTTCAAATTTTTTTATATCACAGTATTTATTGTCATAATTAAATATTTGTATATTTTCTGTTTGATTGTAGTCAGAAAATATTCTACATATATTTTTAAAGTAATCTTTTTCTTCAGTAGATTTTAAATCTATATATTTAATACTATCTCCCATATAACAAAAACTATTTCGTACATTTATATTGTTACTGTTGTTATTAATAAAATTTATTAACTTATCTCTTATAGCTTTATTTATCTCTTCTATTCCTAATTTATAATCAACAATATAATCAAATTTATCTGTTTTTCTATCAATCTCTTTTACTTGTTCTATTTCATATTTAGTATATATACCTATCTGTGAATTATTATATTCATCTAACTTTATTTTTTCTTCTTTTATATTGTTACTTTTAATTAAAATTTTTACATTTTCTATATCTTTAAAGCCTATTTTTTCTTTACTTTTATTCATAGCATTTTCTACTTCATTTTCTTTAAACCCTCTAACTTTAAGCGTTGCTTTAATTCTAGATTCAAAATTTATGATACCTTTATCTAATACAATAATTTTCTTTTTCACTATTCAAAATGCTTTTATTTCTGTTATTCAAACTTTCATACATTGCATCACAAAATTCATTTATTGAAGATTCTTCAAACCACCATTTATGTAATTTTTCTCCAGTTAATTTTGGAAATCCCTCATATGCTTCTAATCCATAAATAGTTTCTACTAACATTCCATATTTATCTCTAAACAAATCTACTCTGTGTTGTTTTACCTACACCATCAATACCATTTATTGAGCAAATTATTTTCATTAAAATTCCTCCAATTCTAAAATAAATTTTTCTATTATTTCTATCATATCATTTGTGGAATTTTCTTCAGTTTTTTCTATTAAAGCTATTAATATATATAGTGAATATATTTTATCTGTTTGATCCATTTCATTAAGGTTAAATATGCATAATATTCTCATCGCCATATAGAAAATAAACTCTTTTCCAATTTTTACATTTTCTTTCTTTTAAGTTTTCTATATATTCTAACATAAATATTTTTCTTATTTTAGTCGTTTTTATTTGTGCTTCAGTAATTTTAACAATATTCTGATACATTTCATATTTTATTAAATTATTATATTGTCTTGACCCTGTTAAGATTTTTTTCATGATTATAATATGATGCTTTATGATATTTAGGTGCAAAATATAAATCATTAAATAAAATTGACCAAGTGCATGTACAAAATTCAGCTATTATACTATTATATCCTGATGTTGTATAATCAAATAAGATTGGTTTTGTTCCAATATTTAATACATTAGGATCTCCTTGACTTAAAAAACATTCTAAGTAACTCTCAGTTTTAAAATATCTTTCTGTTTTTAAAATGATTTCGTCTAAATAATATTTTTTCTTTTGAAATTCTATTATCAAATTTTCCTTGTACCATTTTTTTTAATCTATTATCAATTCTATCATTAAAAAATTTTTTTCATCGGATAGTCTTGTAATGTAATTTTTTCTTTTTTTAATCCTTTTAATAATTCATTTATTATAATTCTTATAGATTTATAATGTTCTTCTTTTAGATTTTCTATATTATCATTTTCAACAAAAAAATCATTAAGCAAGCCCTTATCCGTATCTATTGTACTATCATACTTAAAAATAATAAAACTATAATTTTTATATTTTAATATTTCATACATTTCAGAAATATTAAATTTTCCTAATAATAAGAAATACCCTTGTAATTCTTTATAGGCTTCATCATTCTTTAATAATTTAAAAAAATATCTCTCACCTTTTTTTATTTTTCAAATATCCATTTATTGAATTTCTTTGAATATTTATATGCTCAGTAAAATATTCTTCTATATTTAATATTTTTTTTTCAATACTTTCTTTAGTTGGTTCTATTTCATCTCCTTTGATTTTATATGTTTCACTTACAAAGTCAAATAATGTTGTAATCTCTATTTCATTAATATTACTATATTTTTCTTTTTTGATTGCTACTATCAATATCAACTATAATATTATTATGCTTAATATGAAGTTGTCTAATATTTTTATTTATTTTCATTATGTATTTCATATCTTTTGCAATATAATATGAACCATATTTTCTAACTATAATTTTTGGAATCGTATTTTTTTCATTTTCTAATATACTATTAAGTCTATTTTTTTTTCTAGATTTATAAGTAAGTTTTTTTTCTTCATTAAACCCTTCTTCTTTTATTATTTTTTTCTAATAATTACGTAATAATGTTATTTCATCATCTATAATATTTTTCGTATAACTAAAACCGATATAATTCAATTTTTTCTCTTTCTTTTATTTTATAATTTAATAAATTCATAAAGGTTTGTTTTTCTTTATCATTTGAATATTTTCTTGTTAAATATCTAATCAATATATTATAGTTATTTTTTTCATTTTTTAAAAATTTCTTTTTATCCAATAACTTAAAATATTTTGAATATTTTAAATAACTGTTTTTTTTTCTTTATATACGAATAAAGTGTCCTCAATGTCTTTTCCATTAAAAAAATAATTTTCAAGATATCCGTTATACCACATTTCCAAGTTTTTAAATTTAATACACATTTCAATGTAATTTTCACTATCTGCAAATTCATTTTCAATAATCCAAACATTATCATCTATAATTTGTCTGATAAATACATTATGTTTTTTATGCTTTTTCATATAATATTTATTAGAAAAATCTTGATAAAACAAATCTACTTTAATAACTATACAATTACCATTTTTTAAATTTTCATCTAAAAATCTTTTTTAAATTAAAAGTTTTACTATATGATTCTTCCTCAATATTGAAAGTTTTTAAAAAATCAAAAAAATTAACTTTACTTTCTACATTTACTTTTAATAAGTCTTTTTCAGTCTTTTTTGAGTTTAAAATAATATAAATAGTCTAATGTTTCAGCATCTTTGTTAAAATTTTTTTAGAACATTATATATTGACTCATATTTGCAATCTATAAAAGGTTTCATTTTCTTCTCCTTCTACTTCTATTTAATACTTCTTCCTCCGTCTATATTAAATATACTTCCCGTCGTATATTCACTAAAATCAGACAAAATGATTTTTACAAAATTAGCAATTTCTTCTGGTTCAGCTATCCATTTCATTGGTATTTTATCTTTTGTTTCCTTTACTTTTTCTTTGTCATTTATCCAATCGCTATTCATTGGTGTATTACAAGCTCCATATGATATCGCATTTACAGTTATTCCCCTTTCTACTAAATCAAGAGCCATTTCTTTAGTTAACATTGCAACTCCTGCCTTAGAAGCATCATAATGATATTTATTCTTTCTTGGTAAATTATAATGAACAGATAACATGTTTATTATTTTTCCACCTTTTCCCATAGTTTTTCCTATAATATTACTACATAAAAAGTTCCATTTAAATTAACATTAATTACATCTTTAAATTCCTCTACTTTCATATCAAAAAAGGCATTTTGAGTTTGTTTTGCTGCATTATTAATTAAGATATCTATTTTTTTATACTTTTTCAAAACTTCATCTCTTAAATTTATAACCTCTTCCTCTTTTGTTATGTCTGTTTTAATAAAAATTCCATCTTTTCCAAGTTGTTTTTCTACGATACTTCCATTATCTTGATCTATATCGGCTATTATAATCTTTGCTCCTTCTTTTTTTAATCTAAGTGCACATTCTTTTCCTATTCCATTTGCACCACCAGTGATAATAACTACCTTATTTAATAACTCCACTTTTATCTCCTTTTCTATTTTGCAAAAGAGGATAGGTATTACTTGTGTACCTATCCTCTTGCGTTCTCTATTTTTTCAATTATTTCTATTTTACCATATTTTTGAAATTTTGTAAAGGTAATGTGTAGTAATTATGTTAATTTGTTTTTCCATTATATTTTTATAATTTTTTATTTAATTTGCAATTATTTTTGTTAATTACAAATCAGCACTTCTAAATTTCCCTTTATTGTATATTTATTTATACATGCAGGTATTAAAATCGATTGTCCTTTACTTAATTTAATTTGAGAATCTGTTATAATTATACCTTCTCCATGTGTAACTGTTACAACTTTAAATTTTTGATCATTTTTAAATTCTTGTGAATAATTAATATTAATTTTTTAAAATCTATTTTTGTTTTTATATGTACAGTACCAGATATATTTGTTATTGTCGTCCCTCTGTATTTCTGTTCTGTATAATAAATAGACTTTTGTGGATTTGTTAATTCATAAAATTCTCGTTCTTCCATATACCCCAACCCTTTGTATGTATTTTTACATTTTTATTGCATTTTATCATATAAGATTATTTTTTATTTCAATTCATTTTCTACATAATAACATAAAAACAAGCAATTATCAAATAATTACTTGTTTTTATGTTTATAAATATAAATCAATTTTATTAGATTCCATTATAATTTTTCTATTTTCATCTAATAGCTTTATTTCATCAAGATTGATATTATCATTTTCAGAAGAATATGAAATCTCTAAATATGTTTCTTCATTTTCAACTTTTAGTTCAATAACAACATTACTTGCATTATTTTTTACCATAATTTCAACAATTTTTATAATAAAATAAATATTATCTTCAATATTTTTAATTATTTTCTCATTATTTTCATTTCTAAATTCCAACTTTGTATTATTATTTAAAATTAGTGTTGGTTTTAACAAAATATTTATAATTTCTTTAAATTTTTCAAAATTACAGTTTTCAATACTTTCAAAATTTAACGCTTCATATAATTTATATGTTTTGTCAAGTGCATTTCTAATCCCATTGTTTTCTACTTTAAATTCATCCGTATTCATCTCAATAGCACCATTCATTCCACCAATTTGCATTAATTGGTCTTTAGCTTCATTAACAAGGTTAACTATTAAATTACCCATAATCGCTTTTTTATAACTTACTCTTGCAACTTCTCTTTCTTTTTCAACTATTTTTTTATTTAAAAATGATGTTTTTATAGCTGCTTTTGTCATTAATAGAAGTTCATCTTCTCCTTTTAACTTATCTAAATATCCTTGAATATTCATTTTATCAATCATTTCTAATGGTGGTATTTTATCAGCATAACCAGTTTGTAGAATTACAATAGTTTCATCATTATATTCTCTTAATTTTTTTACGAATTCATCTCCATTCATTTGTGGCATAAAGAAATCCAATAACAATACATCAGGTCTATTGTTCTTTAAATATTCTAACCCTTCTTCTGGATTTAAAAAACATTCAACATTCATATCTTCAAATTCTAAACAATTTTTTACTGATCTTAAAACTTCCTCTACATCATCAATAACTACAACATTAGCATTTTTATAAATATTTTCTTCCATTTATTTTTCCTCCCTATTTGGTATTTCTATAACGCATTTTGTTCCTAGTCCTTCTTTAGTTTCAAAACACATCTTTCCATTAAAACTTCCTTCAATAATAGTATTTGAATAATACAATCCAAATCCAGTTCCTTTATCTCCTTTTGTTGTTTTTAGTTCCTTAAAGATTTTATCTTTAATTGAATTGTCAATTCCTCCTGCCTCATCACTTACTATTATTATTGTCTTTTCATTATTTTGCTCTACATCAACTTTAACAATACCCTTAATTTGTTTTCCAGCATATGCATCTATACTGTTTCTGATTAAATTACTTAATACTCTATCTAATTTATTCTTTTCTCCATATATTTTTATTCTGGAGGTACATTTATTTCCAGTTGACAATTATGTTTCATAAAAATGTTTCTGAACATTAATTTTATTCCTTCCAACACATCTAATAATGAAAATTCTGTATTATCTGTGTCGCCAGTTGCTCTAATTTGATTTCGTACACCCAATATAATATTTCCCATATTATTCAAACTACTCTCAACATTATCTAGCATTTCTTCTAATTTTTGTTTTGTTCTTTCATCAGTTGAAATTTTATCTGATTTTATATATTTTCCTATTGTTGCAACATCTAATTTAACTGCTGACAATGGAGAGTTTAAATCATGTGCTAATCCACCTGCAAATTCTCCTAAAATTGCAAACTGTGCTTGCCTTTGCATTGTAAATTGGTCTTGCTCAATTTTTTCAATATAAGTATTTGTTTTTTCTTGTACCTTGTTAATCTCTTTTGATAATCTTCCAATTTCATCTGTTGATGTAATTGGTAATAAATTAAGTTCAATTTTACTCTTTAATATTTTTTCCAAATTTTCATTTATATCATTTAAATTAGAACCAATAGTTCTACTTGATAAATAAATAACAATCGCATCTACTATTAAAAAGCCTATAATAATTCCTAGCAATGATGTAAAAATATTATTTGAAATTGTATATGTAATACCTATAACTATTTCCTGATTATTTATTGTAATATACTTTACAGCTCCTTGAAGATTTTCCCCATAATAATCATAAGTTCTTCCACCATTTGCTTTTGAGTAATAATCAATATAATTACTCATAAATTTACTTATTTTAGTTTTTCCTTTACATTCTCCATTTATTTTATAAAACCAATTTTCATTTGATAATTCATGATTTAAAAAACTTTCTAAATCCTTAATTTTAATATTTGAATTTTTTATTTCATTAGCAACCGAATTAAGTTTTTGATTATATGTTTCAAATCTATATTCAGCAATTTCATTTGTAACATTAGCAACTGCAAACATAAATACTAATATAAAAGATATTACTACTGTTGAAAATACTTCCGTTAAAACTTTTCCATACAGATATGTTTTCTTAACTTTTTCATGTTTATATATTTCATTATCAAATGTTTCTATTAATACCTCTTTTTAATATTTTGGTTGAAAAGAAATATAAAACTAAATTCGAACACCTAAAAATATTACTGCTAACATTGCAATCTTTATAGTCAAAATTCTATTTGTATTAGTTACCAATAGCATTCCAATTACAATTATCAATGGAATAATGACCGATGTTATTATTAATGAGCTGCTTGGATATCTATAACATACTTCCCTTACCTTATTTATATTCTTTGCTTTTTTTAAAATTTTTTAACGGTTTTAAAATTTTATTTGCAATTATCAAATCTACTATTATACCAATAATAAATATACTAAAATAATATACATTATAGTAATAAGGATTTACTGATAATTGAAATGGTGTATTAATTGAATTTGGTGGATAATTTAATAAATATGGAAATAGTTTGTACCCTATTAATACACAAATTAAGTCTGCAAATAATTTTGCAACTATTAAAGTTTTTACAGGCTTGTCTGATAGTTTTTTAAACCAATCCTTCATTTTTTCCTCCTTCCACAATACTTTCAATCACTCGTTCATAATATTTCGTATCGTTTTTCCATTCAAAGTCTAATGTTTTTAAAACTTTTTGAGTTTTCTTTGAATCTATTTCAATTTTTTCCTTATTATTTAGTATAAAATCATTTATTAACCACTTGCTTTTTTCTATATCTTCTTTCAAAAATTCGTCTTTATAACCCAATTTTATATTATACTTCTTTAGTATTTTTTTCTATTTGTTCAATACTAATTTCATTATTATTCAAAACATGATATACATTGTTATAAGAATCGTTTAAAGATAATTTAACAACTGCTTCAGCACACATATCTACTGGTGTAATATCAAATGTGAATTTTTCTAAATCTTTGGTTATATATCCTAATTTTATAATTTCCTTAATCTTATTTTGGAATGCATTAGTTTCCTTATTGATTTGAAATACATTGTCAGTATATCTATTCATTAAATTACCAACTCTTAAAATATTAGCCTTTAATCCATATTTTTGTATATTCTCTATAATATGTATTTCTGCTTGTAATTTAGTTGAAAGATATACATTTTCGGAATATTTTTGTCCTATTTTTAAATCACTTTCAGTAAAAGTGTTTTTATAGCATTCATTTGTATTTACTAAATTATTTCCAGCAATTCCAACTGTCGAAATATGATTTAATAAGCAATCACATTCCTTTGAAAATGCTACTAAATTTTTTATCGATACAACATTATGTTCAAAATTATAATCTCTTTTTCCATAATGTTTTACAGATGCAGCAACATTAATAATTACATCTATATTATTCCTTAAGTTTTCATATTGTTCATCATTTAATCCCATATCTTCTTGAACTAAATCTCCTTCAACAATAATAACTCTTTTATCAATATATCTGTCAATTTTTTCATTGAAATACTTGTAATATACATCTTTTATTCTATCTGCTGCTGATATTTGTTTTTTATTTCTAATTATGCAATATATCGTATTATTTGTATTTTTAACTAAATAATTTAATATATGTACTCCTAAAAAACCTGTTGCACCTGTTAATAGTATATTGTTTTTATTTTTCATATGTACTTGCACTGGTTTTATATCAATTTTTTCAAATTGTTCTTTACTTTCTTTATTATTATTCCTTTTCACATACATGGCTAAACTTCTTGCAGAAGGATTATCGTATATTTCTTGAGTATTTAAGATTATATTTTGCTTTGCAAGTTCTATTTGTAAAGAAATTGCAAGTAATGAATCTCCACCAACTTCAAAAAAATTATTTTGTACTGTTATATTTTTAGTTTTTAAAACTAATTGCATACACTTTAATATTTGTACTTCTAAATCATTACTTGGTAATATATTACTATCTGTTGAAGATAATAATTTAAATTTATCTTGATTTTCTCTCAAATATTTCTTATCTGCTTTTCCATTAATATTTAAAGGCATTTCATTTAAAAGATAAATCTTTGCTGGAATCATATATTGTGGTAATTTAGCAATCATTTCAATTTTTAATTTTTCATAAGTAATTGCTGATTTAGTTTCTATAAATGCAATTATACTATTTTTTTGACCTGTATCCTTTTCAATAACTACTGCTACCTTTTTTATTATTTCAATTTTAGATAATGCTTTTTCTACCTCTTCTAATTCTATTCTATATCCATTTACTTTAACTTGAAAATCATTTCTACCAAGATAATAAATATTTCCATTTGCATCTATCTTGCCCAAATCTCCTGTTTTATACATTTTATTTTCTTTATTAAATGGATCATCTAAAAATCTTTCTTTTGTCAATTCATCTCTGTTATAATAGCCGTTACCAACACAATCCCCAGATATGTATATTTCTCCCATTCCATTTATAGGGCATAAGTTTAAATTTATCTAGTATATAAACACTTACATTCTTTATTGCTTTTCCTATTGGTGGTTTAATTTCAATATTATTTTTGTTAATTGTATATGTAGTTGCTACATGAGTTTCTGCTGGACCATAATGATTATGTATTATCGTACTATCTTCAATTACTTTTTTTATACTATCTGTAATTATTAGTTGCTCTCCAGCTGTGATAATATGTTTTAATGGTAATTTATTATTTTTTACAAGTTCACTTTCTGTTAAGATTTCTAAATATCTTGGTGGTATAAATAATATATCAATTTTATTCTCTGTAATGCAATTTAATAATTTATTGCTATCTTTTTTTATCTTCATCTTTAATTATATATAATGTACTTCCTGTTAAAAATGCTGAAAATATTTCTTGATAACTAACATCAAAACTTAATGTAGCAAACTGTAAAATCTTTGAGTTTTTTTCAAATTTTATTTCTTTTGTATAAATCTCATTTTCAATTAAATTTATCATGTTTTTAGTGATATTGTTACTGGTTTTGGATTTCCTGTTGAACCTGAAGTATAAATGATATATAAATTATTGTTTATATTATATTTTATTTTATCTCTTGTATTGTTTATTATTTCTTCTTCATATCTCTCATAAGATATATCAACCTTTATATCTGCAAAATTAGCACTATCACTTTTTGGAATATAAAACTTTAGTTACATCTGCACTCTCAATCATATATTCTTTTCTTTTTAATAGGATATTGTGGGTCAATAGGCACATAGGTGCAATTCATTTTTAAAATTGCAAGTATTCCAACAAGCGTATCTATACTTTTATCAGTAATAATTCCAATATTTTCTTTTTCTTGAATCACAATATTTTTTCTTTAAAAATGAAATTAATTTTTCAACTCTAATCTCTAACTCTTTATATGTTATGCTTTTTTTGTCATTTGTTTCAATAGCAATTTTATCTTTATATCTTTTAAAATCAATTAATTTAATAATATTCTGAGCTTTATATTCTTTACTTAAATCTAATTTTTGATTATTAAATTTCTTTAATATATATTTTTCTTCTTTTTCTGAAATTATTTTTATTCACTTCACTTACATTTTTTATTTTTTCCTTTACAACTTGCTCTAATATATTTTCGTATGCTTGATATAATTTTTTCTATTTCATTTTCTTCAAATAATTGATTTTGATAATCTATTACTATACTATATGCTCCTGTATCATTTCTGTCATGTATATGTATCTCTATATTATCTGCAATATTATTATGAAAAATCCATTCAGATGAATAACTAATTTGCTCTTTTTCAGTAATATCTTTAGCATTTTGGTAAGAAAATAAAACATTATATAAGTTTTGATTAATGCTATGCTTATCTTTAACATACTCTAATATATCATTGTATGGATATTCTTCATGCTTCAATGCTTCTCTAATAGTTTTTGAATTTATTTTCAATAATTCTAAAGTTGAAATTTCATAATCAATTTTTAATCTAACAGGCAATGTATTTACAAAAATTCCAATTGCTTCTTTTTCATTGCGATTTTTTCTATTTAAAAAAGGATTACCGATAATAACATCATCAATATTATATCTTTTACTCAAATATACTTGTAAAGTAGTAAGGAATAAACAATATTCTGACACTCCATTTTCTTTTGTGAATTTTTTAATATCTTCACTAATTTTTTTTTATTTAATGTTTTTGTATATCTTATTGCTTTTGTATTAATTTTACTTATATCGTTTTTAAAAGATAATATTTGTGGTTCTTTTTCATATATTTCGTTCCAATATTTTTGGTCTTTAAAATACCTTTCGCTATTAATGTATTGTTTTTCACTTTCTATATATTTAAAATATGAATAATAATTTTCATCAGTTATTTCTATTTTATTAGTTAATTTATTATATAAATCAATTATTTCAGTTGAAACTAATGACAACGACCATGCATCAGCAATAATATGATGAAATCTACTTATTAATCTTGTTTTTCCTTTATCATCTTGTATTATTTCAAAATAATATAAGTTATCTTTTGTCAAATTAAAAATATAACTAGAAAATTCTTGTAAATATTCTTTATCATTGTTTATATTTAAAACATCAATATCAAATTTCTTATATTCTTCTATATATTGCTCTAAAATCCCATCATGATATTCCATTTTAATTCTTAATGCATCATTTTTCTTAACTAATAAATTGACTGCTCTTTTTAGCGTTTCTATATCAATTTTTGTATTAAACTTCAATTCTCCTACAATATTATTTACATTTGTATTTGAAAATCTTTGATCTACTAGCCATATATTTCTTTGAGTATTAGATAATTTGTATATATTTTTTTTCCACTATCTTTATCCCCTAATTCTTTTATATTTGTACTTATTTTGAATTTTTATTTATTATATCATAACTGAATTTAACTTTTGTAAAATTTAAATTTAATTAATTTTTTAAACTCCAAAAGTTTTTAATATATAGTCATATTCATTATATAATTTACCTATTTCTCCTGTTTTACTACTGTGGCTCATAATATAATCCAAAATATTATAACTAAACATTTTTAATTCATCTTCACTATATTTTCTATTTTCAATTGCTATTCCAGCGTTAGCTACCTTTTTGCAAATTATCTTTATCTAGTATATCGTATGGATTCATTTTATTGCTCCTTTCCGTCTTTTATTGCAATTAAATATTCATTAGGCTGTACTGTTATTTTTGCATCTTTATATACAAATTTTGCTCCAGTAAAATAAACTTTATAATCATTATTTTCATAATATGTACGAGCTAATTTTAAGAACTCATCAACTTCCTTTTCAGATAAGTTGTATTTTATTCTCAATTCATAAAATGTATATCTTATATAATTTTTGTCTTTACTTTCTTCTATTTTGTTTACAACATAATTTTTTATAAAGTTTTCTAGTTCTTCACTTGTCATTTTTTCATCTCCTAGATATGTCTACTCATTAATCTATTTTGTATTTATATGCATTAAAAGGTGTTCCAAATTGATACCTCTTTTTTATTACACTATTACTATATCTATACTATACTTATTTTCTTTGCATACATCTCCTCTTGTATTACCTTCGACAGTATAAATAATTCCATTTTCAACTCTTGATACTATACCTACATGATCAGCTAATCCATCATTTGAATCAGCCCAATCAAAGAATATTATATCTCCTGACTTTGGTGTGTAACCTTTTTCTTGCCATAATCCACAAGTTTTAAACCAAGCTACACCTTCACTTTCGCAACTTGCAAATTTAGGAATTATTCCCGCTTCTATATAGCCACATTCATTTGCACACCAAGAAACAAAGCACGCACACCATTCCACTCTTGAATTATAACCATACCAAGACCAGAAGGGTTGTCCTCCAATATTTCCAATTTGTTTTTTTGCAACTTCAACTATATCCGTATTTCCAACTGATGAACCATAAATTACAGATGACCACAAACTTGCGTACTGTTTATCTAATAATTCTGCTAATTGTTTATTTTGCTCAATACTAAAATTATATTTTTGTGCCATCTCTAGTGCATCTTTTCCGTTTACATTAATATGAAGCACTATTTTCTTTTTATTATCTTTATATGTTACTTCTTCTGTTGATGAAGTTATTTCATTCATTTCCCAAAATATTTCTTTTAATATTGATATTTTATTGTTATCTAATGTCATAACTTCTGCATCATTTTTCCCATTACTAATTTTCACAGTATATACTGCTAAAATATCTTTCCATTCTGCTCTTTTTGAATTAATATCATATTCATCGTGTTTATTATCTTTTTGTATTTGCGTCATTTTATTTATAAATTCTGTATTTAGATTTGATATTACTCTATCCATTGTTACAACTTGTTGTTCTCCATTTATAGTAATTTTACTACCCGTATCTTGACTAGATAAAAATATTCCAAATATTGAATGAGCAATTAATGCTACAAGACAAACTACAACTATAATTATAACAGAAATCCATCCACCAGCTATAATTAATGCTATTAATGATTTAAGTGCTGCAATTATAGTTTTTATTGCAGTTATTGTAATTTTTATAACAACTTTTATTGTTTTTATTGTGGCTTTAACTGCTGCTTTAGTTGCTTGTACTGTTTTCTTTCGTTGCCTTTGCTGTTGTTTTTGCTGCTTTTTTTCGTTGTTTTTATAGTTTTTTTTTGTTGCTTTAGCTGTTTTTCTTACTTGCTTTATTGACTTTCTTGTTTTATTTCTACTTTTAATTTTTCTAATTCTATCAACCGTTTTTTGTGTGTTCTCAACAGTTTTCTTAAAATTTCTTTTTCCAATTCTATTTAATCTACGAATATCATCAGGTGTTCTTTTTGTTTGTCTTGATATTCTATTTATTGCATAATTTGTTCCATTTTCATTTGTTTCTTCATAAGCTTCACTAACTTTATTTTTCATTTGTATTGATTTATCTTTTACTTTTTCGGTGTTTACAATGGCTTTATTTAATGTTTTTACTGTTCCTTTTTTCTTTTCTTTAATTTTAATATCTGCCAATAAAACCTCCTATTTTATTTTTCTTGCTACTATAACTAATCTACTATTTTTATTACTATATTCACAAGTAGAAAGTGTTATCAGTTTTTCTTTATCTTTTATTTCTATACCTGTCTGATATAAAGATTTATCTTTGCATATATTTATAAAATCATCATACATTTTTTTATTTTCAAAATTTATATTCTCATAATATCTAAAAGTATTTTTTGTATATACTGTTGTTTTAAAAACTGCAAATATTTCATAACTATATTCTTTTTCTAATGTAGTAAAAGTTATAATTTTATGATTATTATAAAAATCTTTCGATTTATATTTTTCAAGTTCTCCAAACATTTTATTATTTTTCATGTGATGACCATAAATTACAATATTATCACTATTTAAATTACATTGTTTTGCCATATATGGAGTACCATAACTAGAATAGTTTTTGTAAAAATCTCTATGCAAATAATAATTTGGATCATTTATATTTTGCATTATAGGATAATTTATTGTTGTATTATCAATTTTTAGCCAACCAACAATATCCTTATTTTCTTCATATAATTTATTTATATCTATTTTTCTTTCTTCCTGATTTTCTATATTTTCTTCAACTATTTCTATTAAATCCTCAAATGTATTTTCTTGTTTCTCATTTTGCTTTTTTTCTTTAAATATTAAATAACTGCTAATAAGTACTAAACTTATTAGCAGTATTGTAATTATAGTATATACGATTTTTCTCATTATATAGTTGCACCTTCTCCGTAATTTTGTTGTCATTAATTTATACAATTCTGTATCTTTTGGAAATTTATTAGAAAAAGGAATCAATGAACTGCCTATTTTTAATAAACCTTCTCCAAATCCAACATTTGTAATATATGATAATTGTAAATCTGATATATTAAGTAGTTTTGCAAGTTCTGCTCTATCTGTACTAGCCTGATTAAGCATAATAATCAATTCGCTATTTGCCATCATTGCTCTAGCTGTATTATTTTGTAACATATCTTCAACATTTTGTGTTATTCCTATTAAATATGCTCCATATTTTCTAACTCTTTTCCAAAGTGTATATAGAAAATTTGCTGAATATTCATTTCTTAATAATAAATAAATCTCATCTATAAATATATAAGTGTTTCTTCCTTTTGCCCTATTTTGTGTTATTCTATTTAGTATTGAATCTAAAACTACTAACATACCAAGTGGTAATAATTGTTTTCCTAAATCTAAAATATTATAGCAAATTAATCTATTTTCTGTATCTACATTAGTTTGTTTTGCAAAAGTATTTAAACTACCATTTACAAAAAGTTCAATAGCAAGTGCTATTTCTTTTGCTTCTGTTTCTTCTTGTTTTAACAATTCTTGATAAAAGTCTTGTAATGTTGGTGGCGTTCCTTGATAGTTTCCTTGTAAGTAATAACGATAGGTACTTGCCGTGCATCTATCAATTATTGATTTTTGTTTTGCTCCTAAATTATCACTTCCTATAAGTTGTTCACAAAGTGAAAGTATAAATTCTGATTTCAAAATAACAGGATTTGCTCCATCTGCGTAATTCTTGTTCATGTCCATAGCATTTATATGATTTCCACTTGTAGCTGAAACTTTTATAACTTCTCCACCTAGTGCTTTTACTAATGGAGTATATTCATTTTCTGGATCAATAACGATTACATCTGCGTTTTTATCTTTAAGCATAGTAAAAACAATTTCTTCTTTTGTTATAAAAGATTTACCACTTCCACTTACTCCAAAAACTAAACTATTTCCATTTAATAATTTTTTTCTATCTGCTATTATCATATTTTTTGATATAACATTTTGTCCGTAATATATTCCATTAGTTTCTCTAATTTCTTGTACTCTAAACGGCATAAAAACAGCAAGGGACTCTGTTGTCAAAGTTCTTAAAGTATCAATTTTTCTAACTCCAAATGGCATTGCTGTATTTAATCCATCTAATTGTTGAAATTTAAGAACTCCAAACTGACATAAGTTTTTCCTTGCTATTGTCAATATTTCTTCTGTATCGTTGTCTAATTCTTCTTTTGTTTCTGCTGTGTGTACCATAGTTAAAACAGACATAAACATTCTTTGATCTCGTGTTATTAAGTCATCCAAAAATTCTTTACTTTGTTCCCTTTGCATCTCTAAATCATAAGGGATTATAGCTGAGAAGTTATTATTCGCGTTCTGTCTGCGTTGCCAATTAGTTATATTCGTTTCTACTCCTAATCTTCTATTTTCTGCTTCTCGAACTGCTTCGTCCATTGCAATCGGTATTACATCTATACTCATCATTGAGTTTTTATTTATATCTGTAAGTTCTGCAACCATACTATCTTTAATATAATTTGCATACTCTTTTAAAAATAAAACTCTAGCATATCTATTACCAATTTTTATATAATCATCTTTTATTTCAAAAGTGTCAGGACAAATATAATCTTTAAAACTATGTCCTTTTCTCATATTTGAAATAAAGTCAAAATTAAAGGCTGTTTCTTCTCCAACTCTATAAAAATCATGAAAAAGTTGTAATCTTTCTACCGCTTCTAGCTCAACACATACAGAACCTAATTCTTTAAATTTATTTATTAATTCCGTTCCAATTCGTAAAAAATATAATCTTGCATCTTCTATACTTTTCTTTTCTATTGTTATAGTTATGCACTTTTCTTGCACAATTCCATTTGACGCTGTTGCTTTATCTAAAAGCATTTTATTATATTCTTTTCTATATTTATCTAACTCATCATCTTCTAATTTAATAAACATTGTCTTTTGAAAATCTAGTTTATTTAATCTTCTATTTATTATAGTAATTTTACTTGTTGCCCCTGTGTCAAAGGAATTTAAAAGTTCTGAATATTCTAAAAACATTTCTTCTTTATCTTCTCTACTAGCAACAGAATAATTTATATCTGTAAATTTAAAACATTTAGAATATTTATTTTTTCCAACTAAAAAGATGCCATCTTCCCACATTGCATCAATGGGTATGGCATCTTGCACACTTCTTGGTATTTTAAACTTTTCCTTGTCTTTCTTAAATAATGTTCTATTTAGAATTTTCAATAGTTCTTATTTTCCTCCTCTTGCTTTTCTTTTCTTCTTTTATTTTTTCTTTTTCTCTTATAATCATCTCTTCATAATATAAATTCTTTGGTTTAAATGTTAATCTATTTGGTGTTAGAATAACTGATTTTATCCATGCACTAATAAACTTTTCAGCTGTCATTCCGTTATATTTCAAAAAACCTATTACAGCAAAAGGAAGTGCACATAAGATGCACAACCATGATAATGTTTCTATTCCAAAGAATGGTTTTAATACAAAATATACAATAACAGCAACTATACAAGCTAATATTGAAAAGATAAATTGTCTTAATGATAAACCAAAGAATATACTTTCTGTAAAATCTCTTATCTCTTTATTTATTTTTACTTCCAGTTTATCTTGCCTCTCTTCCTTTATTTTTATCTGCTATATTTAAATACATAGAAGCTATACCTTTATATCTTCCATACTGATAATCTCCCTGCATATCTTTTGAAATATAGTTAATAATATCTTTTAATTGCTTTCCTGATAAAGGTTTTGAATAAACTCTTTTTAACTCTTGCTGTTGCATATCTGTTCCATATTTCAATGATAAAGGTGTATCACTTAAATATTTCATATCAACTAAACCTTTTGCTAAAGCTTCTCTATATTCTGTATCCAAATCACATAAATCTTCTTCTATCTCTTCTATTGTTACCTTCAATTTTACCTCCTATATTCCTAACATTTCTCTTACTAATCTATCTGAAATTTTTACCGTTCCAACCAATACCAACATATTAAATATTAGTTCTCCTATATATTTCCATACCATATTCACTGCTGCTGCATTTGTATCTATAACTGGTGGACTTGATGCAAATAATGAAAATATTACGCATGAAAGCATAATAATTACACCTTCTAAGCAAACTGCACTGTAACCTTTTATAAAGCTTCTACCAATGTTCTGTGTTGGCTCTCCAGCAAAACTAGCAAGTGCTACTGGAGATAATGCTGTATAAAGATATATTTTAAAGAATCTTCCATATACAGTTAATATCATTACAAATGAAAGAACTGTTATAAATAGTCCTCCGTATTAATGTAACTGCCCACAATGGTATGCTTTCAAAAAAATTACAAGCTTCAACTGCTTGTATTATTTCATTTGGTAAAACAGTTTGTGTTGTTCCTCCGAGTCCTGCTGATGTCATTATTGTACTTGCAATTCCTTGTACTATTTTAAATATTGCCATCATTAATTCCAAACCATATGTTACCATTGCTTTTGCTATTGCAAAACGAATAAAAAGTTTCAATGCGTGTTCTGGCTTTTTAACTTCTGCAAAACTCCCACAAGTTTTCATTACTCCAATAACAAAAAATAATACTAATAATGCTAGTCCTATTGCTTGCATTGCACCATGAATATTAGTAATTACATTCCAAATTGTTCCACCTTTAAAATCAACAGGAGATTGAGAAACAAGTGTCCATATTTCGCTTAATTTAGAGTTCCATGTTTCGATTGCATTTTGTAAATTTCCTACAACCCAATTCAATTTTCAACCCCCATCCTATAATTTTCTAATTCAATATCACTTTCGACTTCATTACCCCATACATCCCAGCCTTTAGTTTTCTCTCTTGCAAACAATTCAATTCTTGGTAAATCTCCAACAAGTTCAACAATTTTTTCTCTTACAACTGCTGGTTTTTTACTGTGTTCTTCTATTGGCGTATCTATAATCTGAAATACACTACTGGATTTTCTTTTTATTGTTCCTTTTTGTTCCAATTAAACAAATTTCTGAATTTGCTCTTGTCCAATAACCTAATCCAAAAAAATATGTGTTACTTTTTTTATTTCTTTTTACCCAATTAAATCCACAAGTTTTATACTTAAATCCCCATTGTTTCATAACTTCTAGTCCTTCTAATAAACATGGGAATGTAACCCATAAAAACAAAATACAATTTTCATCAGAAATATTTTCTATACATTCTTTCAAACCAATAATTTCTTCTATTTTCATAGTCGGATAATGATTTTCAGCACTTCTTTTCTTTCCTTTTTTTGACCACACTTTATATTGCCAAGGTGGATCAGCATAAATTATTTGATATTTTTTTCTCTCATTTTTTCACTCCCTTTTAAAAGGCAAGCTATAAACTTGCCCTTGTTATCCACCTGTTATTATATTTAAAATTTCTTTTGCAAATGTGATTACAATTCCACCTGCTAGAGTCATTATTCCATTTGCTCGCTGACTGGGATCGTGTGATTTCAAACTCATACCAACTTGTACTACTCCAAAACCAAGTATAATCATACCAACAGCACGAATTAATCCAAAGATAAAATTTGAAAGATTATTTACCACTGCTAATGGGTCATCAGCAGCAAAAACATTGCTTGCTTGTGCTGTAAATAAGATAACTATATAAAATAAAATTCTTGCAATATTTTTTAAAACTTGTTTTAATATTTTTTTATTTTTCAATGTGTATTTATTCCTCCCTAATAAATGCCTCAACTTCTTCTTCTGACAATAATTCATAGTTTTCTAGTAATTCATTTTCTTCAAAATTTGTTACTATTTCTTCTCCATTATTTTCATCTAGCACAATAATAGAAGCTGATGCCTTATCAGTTTTGCCATGAATATATGGTTTTTCACCACCATCAGTAGTTAAAGCAATATTAGGGTGTTTTAAAATATCATATTTATAGTCTTTAATTGGTCTTTCGCCACGAATAAAACAAAGTGCATAATTATTATCTAATAAACGCACTTCATCTGGTGTCATTTTTTCTCTCCCAGCGATTTGATAATTTGTAGAATAATTACCACTTCTCCCTGAACTTTTCCCATGTGTATCTAGATCTATTGTTTCTTTTCCGTAATAGCTCAGATACATATTTATGGGTACTTTGTTCATTTCCACCCAAATACAAAAAAGTATCGCAATTTCCGTACAATACTTTCCCATTGCTTATCGAATAACGCCTTTAATTGTGCTAGGTTTTGGAGAATGATAGAAACAGAAACTGACCTTGACCTCATTACACTTAAAATTTTATCGAAGTCATCTGGTAGACTAACATTTGCAAATTCGTCCATCACAAAATGAACATGGACTGGCAAACTGCCACCGTATTTATGGTCAGCTATATAAAATAACTGTTGAAATAATTGTGTATATAAAATACTTACTAGAAAATTAAAACTTGTATCATTATCTGGAATTAAGGCAAATAATGCTACTTTCTTTTCGCCTAAACTTGGCAAATCTAATTCATCATACTTAACAATATTAGCAAGACTTTCCAAGTTAAACTTTTCTAATCTTGCTGCTAAAGTAATTTGTATTGATTTTAATGTCTTTGCAGAACCTGACCTATAATTTCTATAATATTTTAAAGCAATATGTTCTGGATTTTCATATTCCAATTTATCGAATAAAATATCCACTGCACTTATAGGATTTTCTTGTTCTTCGTTTACATCTGCTGCACGAAGCATCTCAAGTACCATCGGAAAGTTCTGCTCTTCTTCTGGCGCTTCATATTTTAGATAAAAAATAAGAGCAAGTAATAACATACTTCCTGCTGTATCCCAAAAAGGATCTTGGCTTTGACTTCCGTTTAGGAGTTGTACTCTTAAATAAATTTGTTACTAATCTTTGCACATCATTGTCAGTTTTTAGATATACAAAAGGATTATAACAATGACTTTTCTCCATATTGATTAAGTCTAAAACTCTTACTTCATAACCTTTTTTCTCTAATAGATTTCCTGTATCTCTTAAAATTTCTCCGCTTCGGATCAAGAATTACATAGGAGCATTTTGAACTACATTGCATAACATTTGGTTTGCAATAAAATCTTGTTTTTCCTGCACCACTTCCACCACATACTAAAACATTTAAGTTTCTTCTATGCCTTTTTCCATCTAATCCTAAAGCTAAATTTTTTGTTAAAATTTTATTATCACAAAATGGCTTTTGTCTATATTTTTTATTTATTGCACTAACAATACCCCATTTTGCTGAACCATATTCTTCTCTTCTACGATAATTTTTTCTCGTAGATTCATACATTCCTATTCCTAAAATATAAATACATAGTGCAATAATTATAGTTTTTAAACTATACTCGCACCATATAATATTAAAAGGATTTGAACTTATTTCGCCAAATTTTTTTATTACTTCTGCAAGTCCACCCCTTATATATGGTGCTATTAATAATGATAACCATATAACTGGTATAATTCCTAATATATACAAAAGAGTATTTTGTTGATTATTATCTTTCGCTTACTATTCGCTCTCTTTTAAATATACTTTTCTTTTTTACTGGGGTATTTAGTAATCTTAAAAGCAATTCATTTACAGGTTCTCTATCTTTGTTTTCCTTTTGTAAATCTGTACGAAGTTCATTTAAAGCATTTACTATTAAACCAAATTCATACTTATTTAAAACTAAAATTATTTGTTCTTCCAATAATTGCCTCCTATCTTGCTTGTTCTTTTTCTCTATTTTGTCTTGAAATACTTTCGATATTATGACTTATTCTTCCACTTATACTTTCCATAGAATCATGAATAGGCTCTAATTGTTCTCTAATCTCCTTTGCTGACATTGTAGTTAAACCATAAGGTATATCTGTAATATTATAATTTAAAAAATTCAAATTATATTTTTTACAAATCATATACGATACAGCATTGACTTTAAAATCTGCATAATCACAATTTTCGCCTATTTCTTGTTTTGCTAATTCTTGCGTCAATTCATTGAAAAGTTTTGTTCTATCTTCGCATCTAGCTATTTGTAAAACATCATTTTCAAAATCATATAGTGCAACTCTATCAGTATTTTCAATTTTATCTACAACTTCAATTCTCGCTTGACTTGACTGTAAGAAAACTTTTAATAATAATTTATCATCATATCTTATTTCTCTTGCTCTTTGCCTTATATTAACTTGAGAAATATCTGTCAAATATTTTACATTATAATTAGTTCCAACACTACCATCTTCTCTCATATAAGTGTCTGCTGGTTCTAATATTTTTATATCTGGTTTTCTATTTTTCTTTGGATAACCACCAATGCTTGTCCAGTTATCAAAATCTTTTAGCATAATTGCTTCTGGCATTTGTGCATTTATTAATAAAGTATTTGCGACAGAATATTGTTCAAATTTACTTAAAGTATTTAGGTATTTCTTAAATTCTTCGCCATTTTGTACTATTTTTTCTGCACTTTCATCAATTAGCTTATAAACATCTTGTTTTTCTTTTCTTTTATAATCAATCCATTCTTCCTTATTGTATTTTCTATTTTTTCTTTCAAAATTAGAAAATACATCTTCTAATTCTATCATCTATTTTCCTCTTTCCTTATTTGTAATATCTAGTTTTGGTATTTGTGTATCATTTTTTGTTGGTAAATCAAATACTACATTTTCTTTTAATTTTTGAGCTTTCTTCAATTCCGTTTCAACCTTCAACTCTGCTTCTGCTTCTTTTAATTTCTTTTTTACAGATTCTTTTTTCACAGGTTCAGTAACCCCTTCGGAATTGCTTTTGCTCTTCAAGGAATGCTCTGACAGAGGGCTTTTTTCCGTCTTTGCTACTTCGGGGTTTTGATTTGAATTTTCTTTTGGTGTAAATAATATATCTTCTACCATATTATCATTAACTTCTTTTCTTTCTGTTCCTTTATCTGGTTCTGCATCAGATATATTTTTTTCTTTTTTTACATTTTCTCTATCTTGTTCAATATCAGTTTGAATTGACGCTTTACTAAATGTTGATAAATTAAATCTGTCTACAATTCTATTAACCTGTGGTGCGTCTTTTGCTCTAACCATAATATCAACCATACCGTCAATATTTTTATTACTTTTGGTAACTAATGCACAATACAAAATTCCATACCCTTTAGCTTCTCTATAAAATGTTCGTAAATCTTCCTTTTTTATTGAAAAGATTTTTAATTCATTATCACTTTTTATCATGTTGCTTAATCTTGTTTTGCCTTTTGTCTGTTTTTGGTCTTTAGAAATTGTATATAATGCTGCTGCAATATTTTTTACAGCTACACCACTTATTCTAGCAACTACTTCAACTCCTTCTAGTGTTAGTCTAATAGTTTGCTCTGCCGAATCACTTGATATGCTCAACTCTTGTTTTCTCCTTTCTTTGTTCTGGATTTTCATTTTCAACTTTTTCCATATTTTCTTTTATCTTTGGTACTCTTTGTTCAATATCTTCAACCAGTTCAATTTCATAATTTAATTCTTTTATTTTTTCTTGTATTATTTTTATTTCAGTATTAATATTTTCAATTTCAATTTTTGTATTTGTTTTTTTCTTCTTTTTATATAAACTTTCAATTTTGCTTTTTAACTCTTTCTATCAATAGTTAAATATTTTTTATATGCTTTTAATTCTTCTAATGACTTTATATCTTTGTTACACAAAAATCTTGTTTCGTTAGAAATCTTGTCCATTCTTTTTATTTCTTCTTTTAATTCCTTTGAATATCTTTTAGGTATATTCTTATTTTTTTGAAAAACCTTTAGTAAAAAACAATAATGAAAATACAATGCTTTTATACCTGTTGCTTTTTTTCTATTTTTTAAATTTACTTTACTTTTGCTTTTATACGTTTTACTTCTTACTTCTGGGAATGGTTCTCTTGTTGCTGACACTTCATATATTTTCTTTTCAATATTTTCAATTTTATAATCATCTCCAAAAGCTCTTTCTATTCTTATATTTCTTTTATATGGTTCTTTTCTAACACTTAATTTCCCATAACGATTTGTAATTGTATAATCCATTTTTCTTAATATTGATAAGAAATCATTATAAGAAAATGCTTGTGCTATTGCATAATCAATATCTTCTTTTACTATCATATTGTAACTAGATTTTTGAGCTTGTCCCTTATAAAAATTATTATAATTAATTTTACTTTTTGGACATTTCTTTTCATCAATTACACTCAATCTATTTTCTTCACAAATTCTATCTGATGTTTCTCTAATTAAAGCATAAGTTTCATTACAGTCATGATATTTTTTTCCATCAATATATGAAACAGAATTAAAACAGAAGTGATTGTGAATATGATTAGTATTTAAGTGTGTTGTAATTATAACTTCATATTTATCACTCCAAAGTTCATTAGCAAGTTGTACTCCAATGCTATGTGCTAATTCTGGAGTTACTTCATTTTCTTTAAAAGACTGTATTACATGAAATCCTAAAATCCCATCAGTTTTACTAAATCTTCTTTTCGTTCTCATCATATCTTCATATATTGTTTCTTGATCACAATTCAAAGCAGTTACATATAATTGTTCTTCTGTTTTATACGAAGCCTTCGTATATTCAATTACATTGTGCAAATCACTATAATTTTCTTTACTTGTTTTACTAGGATTAGTAGTATAATCTATAACATGGTCTAATCTCTTTTTTATTTTTTTAATTTTAGTTATTGCCATTTTTTTCTACATCTAAAAATTCCTTTTTTATTTGTTCCGATAATTCATTCCATTTTGAATATACTTTTTTATAAAAAGGAGCATCAACTAAACCTAAACTGTTTGCTTTTCTTGCAATTTGGTTTAAATTAATTCCAACATATTTTAATTGATTAATTATTTCAAACATTTTTTCCGTTGGTTGTTCTTTCGGTTTATAACCAATTATTAAATTTCTTAAATAAGAACTTTCATTTAAGCCACATTTTTTTGCATTCTCTTTTAAGATTTTATTTTCATTTTCATTTAACCAAACTTGCTTTTTTATATCTCTTTTTCTCAATAAAATTTCCTTTCCTTCTTAATATCATTTTTATGGGGATTGGGGTTTCCCCATAATTTGTATTTGTGCGGGAGTACAAATGCAGTGCTTGCTAGGACAAGATTTTTAAATCTTTTATATTTCCTAAAATAAGAATATCTTTCTATTTAATTATTGTAAGCACAATCTTCAACCATGTTTGCTCCTAAAACTCCTTAATTTCTCCTAAATTTTCTTCAATCTCATTTGTTAAACCTTCAAGATATTCAATATCATTTTCATCTAAAAAGTTTTCAAAATTTTCTGGTATTTCATCTTTTCTATCAACTTTTTCTCCATTTTTTCTAAGATTTTAGCTTCAATTCCCACTAAATCTTTTTCATTATCATCTAGCAAATCTGTTTTTAAATAAGTTTGTTCAACTACCTTCATTGCTTGTTCTTCATCTTCTGCATATATTGTTACTAATCTATTAAATATTTGTTTAAATTCAATTTTATATTTGTTCATTCTAATTTTTTCCTCCAAATTTTATCTTACTTTTTCATAAATTCTTTTATTATTTGCTTGCCTATTTATGTTTTGAAAATCTAAAACATATTTTAAATAATCATTACAATCTTTACCTACTGGTGGTCGATTATCTATCACTTCATATTTATTAGACAATTTTTCCATAAGTGCTTTGCTTGCTTTTTCTCCAATTTCATCATTATCAAAATGCAAATATATTTGCTTTATATTAGAATTATTTTCTAAAAATTTTATAATTGCTATTGGAATCTTATCATTAACTTCTTGTTCTTCTGATGGTTTATTTACTCCACCCAGTGAAATCATATTTTCATTTTTCCAATCAATATTTTTCATTTTTAATAGCGTTGCATAAGATAATAAATCTATTGCACTTTCAAATAAATGAACTCTCTCACTTTCATTATTTGAAAGTAATCTAAATGTGTATGCCTTATCACTTCCTTTCGATTCTCCCATAAATCTTGTATCATTTGTTCCTCTAAAGAAAGCATATTTATACTTTTTTTCTTCATCTGTACCAAGAAAAACAACATTATGATTTGGCTCACTTTCATAAATTAATCCACTATTTATACACTCATTAATTATCTCTAAATCAATTCCTCTTTTTACTAAATATCTCTTTGCCCTTTCTGAATTAATTGATTTTAATGGCAAAACAAATTCTGTTTTTTCTTTCTTTTCTTCTCTATAAATTACAGGCTGTTTAACACTTACATTACCTATAATTGTTTGTATAGCATCCAAAAAAGAATAATTCTTAACTTTCATTAAGTAAGAAACTGCATTTTTTCCTCCAACACCTCTTGAAAACCAATTCCATAATCCATTACTAATTCTTATACTATCGTGTGTTTTTGTGCTGTAAGTTCCATTTCCAACTTTAACTAATTCGTTTGGTTCATAGTTTTGTAAATAAGTTAAAACATCCATTTCTTTTGCTTTTTCTACTATTTCTGGTGGTATATATGGCAATAAAACACCTCCTAAAACAAAAAAATAATACATCTGTTATCTGTATTATCTTTCTAAATTTTTCTCTTTATTTTCTTTTTCCAGTTCATCATTTTCTGGCTCATCCATAACTTGCTTATCGTTTTCATCTATTCCAAGCTCAATATTTATTTCTTGTAGTCTTTTTGTTTTTTTCTTTGATTTCGTTTTCTTTTTTCAAATGGTTTATCTAATTCTATTTTAGCATTTACAATTTGTCTTTTTATAAATTCTATATCATTTACAGCATATTTAATGTTTCCTTCTATACTCTCTAATGTATTATTTAATCTAGTTATATTACCAAAGACATCTGTTCCAAGTGCTGTATGATAACTATATTCATTTTTTAAAGTCATATTAAATTGTTTTTGAAGTGTATCAAAAGATAATAGCATTTTAAATCCTCTGTACTCTCCAATTAGTTCTTCATCAGCTTTAGATTTGTTTTTACAAGCTTCTAATAATGCTTTTCCTGCCTGTTCTTTATCAGCATATTCTACACCTTTTATAATCATTTTAGAAAAGCCTTCCGAATTATTGATTGTATTATTTTCTACTTGCTTAACATCATTTTCATAAGCTTCTTTTTGAGTTTCAAGCTCTTTTATTTTATTAGGATAATCTTTTGCCACCTTGTCCTGTAAATCGTAAATTTGGCTTAAATAACTTTGTTTAATAATCTTTAATTTAGATAAGTCAGACTCCAATTGTGTCTTTTCTAATATTACTTTATTTCCAGTAGCTAATGCTTTAATCTCTCCATAACTTAATGCTTTATCATCAATATCTTCCATTGATCTGTCTGGAGTCTTTGAGGTCATTATTTGTGAAATAAATTTTTGTTTTCTTTCTAGCATTTGAAATAAATAAGCATCAAAGGTTCTTTCTGTAACATAAGTAAATATATGCACTGATTTGTTTCTATTTCCTTGCCTTACACCTCTACCATTTCTCTGAGTTAAATCTGCTGGTCTATACGGAGTATCTAAATGATGCAGAGCAATTATTCTATCTTGCACATTTGTTCCTGCTCCCATTTTACTTGTACTACCAATTAAAACTCTAACTTCGCCTTTTCTTACTTTAGCAAATAGTTCCTTCTTTTTACTTTCATTATCAGCTTCATGTATAAAAGCAACTTCTTCTCTTGGTATGCCTTTTAATACTAATTTTCTTCTCAAATCATTATAAACATCTGTAAAAACATAATTTCCATCTTCATCAAATTTTTCTTCAAATCTTTTGGTGTAGATAAATCGCAAAATACCAACTGTGTTAATTTTTCTTCTTTGTTTTGTTCCCATAGCTTATAAATATTATTAGCACAAGTAGATACTTTACTATTTTCATTATCTTCTATCATATCATTCATCAGTCTTTGGTCTAAAGCCAATTGCCTACCTTCATTTGTTATTTTAAGCATATTATCTTTTTTAGGATCTATATTTCCTTTTCTTATATCTTCTGCTCTTTCTGCAAGTTTAGAAACCATTTCTTTTTGAATTTCACTCGGTTGCACTAAAACATTGTGTGTTATAACTTCAGGTGTCGGAAGATTTAAAGTGTCTGCTGTTTGAATATCTGCTGTTTCTCTAAA
>VOFC01006637.1_pt1 | contig 46513 bp, 70 predicted proteins | sample 5384161 | NCBI WGS metagenome assembly VOFC01 (sample SAMN12384722, study PRJNA508395) | human gut metagenome | isolation source: healthy gut B | host: Homo sapiens | reverse complement strand
TGTTAATATTGCTGCAGATTCTTATCACAAATCACCCCTGGTCAGGAGTTGACCGACAGCCATATCCTCAAATCAGGACGTGTCCCAGAAGCAAATGATGCGACACTTGAGTTCTGTGCTCTAGGGCCTGGGTGTCAAATGCCTGCGCCTCAGACTCTCTCTGTACGCAACGGGGCGATCCCCCAGGCAATTATTGGTGGTTGCAGGGTTTGCGGTTGCCATGTCGCAGGTGCAGGAGCCTTCTCCGCCGAACAGCAGTACAAGCCGTCGAAGCCACGCCGATGCCGCCATGTAAACACAGGCGGGATCAGCCGTAAACGTCTTCGAACAGGATACCGCTTTCGCCGCCACCGTCAACTACGCGCCGCACCGTCAGGTTTCGGTCTGCGCGCCGTCTGCTGCCTCTATGCCGCCATATAACGATTTTATTCGCTCTATTCAATTTAGGATGCCCCCCTGCGTGCGATCGCGCTTTTGGGCGTTGCCGCTTTCGATCGACAACGTGGAATCCTCGGCGAAGCGGCGCTCTTCGAACACCACCGCGGCCCGCTGGTGCGGGTGCGAAGCCGAACATCGCTGATTCCTGCGTGCTCACCGGGCAATCACTCTACAATAACCACCATTAATACTCACAGCCTGGTGCGCTGACTTTGCTTTATCGTTCGTCGATAAATTGCGGCGCCCGTAGCCGGTGTTGCACCTGTTCAAACCTATATCTCGACTCGAACACTGACAGGGCACACCACAATCGCCTCAATGTTTAGCCTCGGAACCGACTCGCCTTCAGTTTTCAAATGCGTATGTTCCCAGCATCCCTTTGAGCTTTCTTCAGCTGCAGTCGCACAGAGCATTAGGTATGGAGGATGCGCTCAACCTTGAAAAATGCTCCAGCCGTTGCAGCCTCACAGTCATTTCGGGTTGGATTAAAGCATTGCATACTGACCCAATCTGGAATCCTCTGACCGGATACTTTCACTCTTTGTAAATAGTTATCTTGCGCCCATTTGAATGAAACAAAGACTTCCCCGTCGAAACTCCTCATTTGGGGCCGGATGCTATTTTGAATGCGTTGCTGAGGTTTTCTGGTTGGTGCTGCGGTGCGTTTCAAACAAACTTTAATCTCCACCCAGTCGTCAGTCCGTTGAAAACTCCATTTCGACGTCGGTGGTCTGCGTGTATACGCGAAAATCACGGCCGATCGCTTAAGGCGTTCATATAATATTTAAGTCATCACCTCCTTGGGCGGAGTTGAGGCGGATATATTTTTGATTTTGAATTCCGGGGTTGAAAGTGCCCTTCTGAAACCGGAAATCACCGTATACACCACAACACCGTTGCGCGGTTGGTATCGAAACAGCGTCAGGCGCGGGTTAGTGTGTCAGGATATTAGCCAAGGTAATGATTTGCCGCCATGGCGGTTGACCGGGCGCGAAGGATCGTAAGCCTTCGTCCAGCCCATAAGATATTCTGAACCTGTCCACAACACTCAGTGGAGGAATACCCGCCGTCGAGGGGCAAGTGGTCGGTCTTTCACTCTTGCAGGAGTTAGCCTCAGGTTCTGTGCGACCGGTACTTCTCCTCGCCCATGAAATGAACAATACATCTTGCAGTCTTGCTGGGCATGACCATACCATCACGGTCATTATGCGGTTGCAATGCCATAGTGGTGGTACCGCGCGTGCGGGCTCGACCTTTGCGTGTTTGTATCATGTTGTAGATCCTTGAATGTGACGTCGAATGCAGCGCCTCGTCCGGGGGGGGGCTGCTAGAGCCGTCAAGACTAATGCCCCTGGTCCGGCTGGTTGAACTGGGCAATCGTTGTTAAACTCCAGGCGGTTACGTTATTAGATGCGGCATCGCAGCCGATCGAAGCGGCGTTGGCAACTTCTGGCGTGCTTTCTTGCTACGTTGCCGCGTGCCAGGCTTACCTTCGCTGTCGTAGAGGAACGGTGTCTCGGAGACCAGATTTGGAGGTAAACGACGGACAGTTCACAGCAGCGCGTTGAGGCAATACCTTCGCGACTAAGCGGCTTTCTCGCTTCGATGCGGTCTTCAGGCTGACTGCATACAAACAGACCTCGTGCGGAACGACTTGCGGTCGGGTCGAGGCAGTGTCTTCTACCTCACCAAATATGTTGCTGAGCTTTGCTGAGGCCATACCGTCTGCGGATACCGCTCACGAGGTGCTGAATGCCCTCAGGGCAGTTCACCTGCTTGCCGCATTCAGTGGCCAAATCATCGGTCGGATCCATACGGACATGATGCGGTCGATCTCCGCGGTCGTGAGCACGTCGGGAAGCTGCCGCGCGACGCCTTGGCGCCGGGATGAACTCCGCGGGCGAGGACTCCACGCGGTCGTTGAGCATCAGGAAGTTGTAGAAGCTCCTCACGCCGCACAGCGCCCGGGCCTGCGACGACTTCTCGCGCCCCGCGGTCGTAGAGACCACGCCATGTAGCGCTGGATCATCGCCTCGCCGACCCTGGCGGGCGGGACGTCGTACTGCCGCAGGATGAAGTGGGCGAACTGCCTCAGGTCGCGCATGTAGGCCTGCGACGGTGTTCTCCGCGAGCCGCTTTTCGAGCTTCATGTAGGTGCGGTACGGCGCCCCGCCTCCTCCCATTTTTCGTATTTTCCGCCATTTCCGCGCTGTCCGATTCGAAGAATATCGTTACCTTTGTCCTGGCGAAGATACGAAAAATTTTACAATATTATTCCATGGATTACATCGCGCTTCAAATTCCGGTTTCGGACGCCGAACAGTCGGAGATCCTCACGGCCGAGCTGGCCGACTACCCCTTCGAGGCTTCGAGACGGGCGGGCGTGCTGAAGGCCTACATCCGCAAGCGAACGGCCCTCCCCGACTGCAAGGACGAGGTCGATGCGCTGCTCGGGCGCTACGGCTGCCGCGGCCGCTACATCGCCATCGAGACGCAGAACTGGAACGCCCTCTGGGGAGCAGAACTTCCGTGGGTCGATGTCGAGGGGCGGCTGCGCATCCGCGCGCCCTTCCACGAGGCGGCGCCCGCGGGCGAGGCCGAGGTGGTGCTCATGCCCAAAATGTCGTTCGGCACGGGACACCACGCCACGACGTGGCTCATGGCGCGGGCGCTGCTCGACCTGGAGCTGGAGGGCCGCACGGGCCTCGACATGGGCAGCGGCACGGGCGTGCTGGCGATCGTCGCGGCAAAGCGCGGCGCGGCGCACGTCGACGCCGTGGACATCGACGACTGGGCCGATGCCAACTGCCGCGAGAACATCGCCGCCAACGGCGTCGCGGACCGCATCACGCCGATGCTGGGCGACGTGAGCCGCATCGCGGGCCGCACCTACGACTTCATCGTGGCGAACATCAACCGCAACATCCTCACGGCCGACATGGGGGCCTATGCCGCGGCGCTGCGCCCGGGCGGCGACCTGCTCATGAGCGGCTTCTTCGAGGAGGATGTCGCGGCGATCCGTGCCGCGGCCGAAGGGTTCGGGCTGCGATACGCCGCCACGGCCTCGCGCGAAGGGTGGGCCCTCGGTGCATGTCCGCCGCGAAGCCTGAACCCGCCGCCGATGAAGAGCTACAAAGGGGCGCGGCGTCGTGCTGCACACGCTCAAATACGGCGACTCGTCGATGGTCGTCTACCTGCTGACCGATGTCGGGGGCCGCCGCAGCTAACTTGGTCCGGGGGGCCGCAGCCGCAGCGGCCGGGGTTCGAAGCTGGCGCTGTTCCAGCCGATGTTCCCCGTCGAGTTCGAGGGGCTGGAATCCCCGCGGCAGCAGATGGACCGCTTCAAGGAGGTGCGCGCGGGCTTCGCGCTGCGCGAGGTGCCGTTCGACGTCCGCAAGTCGACCATGGCGCTCTTCATGGCCGAGGTGCTCTACCGCCTGGTCCGCGAATGCGAGCCCAACGCGACGCTCTTCGACTTTGTCTGGAGCTCGGTCGGGGCGCTCGACGCCATCGAGCGGGGCGTGGCGAACTTCCACCTCTGGTTCCTGGTCCACCTCTGCCGGCTGCTGGGCTTCCAGCCCGGCAACGCCACCCCGGGGCGTGGTTCGACATCCGCGAGGGGGAGTACGTTCCGGCACGGCCGCCGCACACGCTTTTCATGACGCGGGAGTGCGCGCGGCTGCTCGACGAGCTGCTCCACGCCGACGTGCGGCATCTCGAACGGATCGCCCTTCCGGCACACCGAACGCACGGAGTTCCTCAACGCCCTGCTCGTCTACCTGGGCTACCACCTCGACGCCGTCAGCGCCGTGCAGTCGGTGCGCATACTAAAAGAGGTCTTCTGATCGTTGCAAATAAAAAAGGAGGTTATCATGAAACGCATGTTGCTTGCGGTCCTTGCGCTCGCTGCAGCGCTGACCGCCTGGGGCCAGGAGTTTTTCCATTCCGCGCCGTGAGGATCCCCGCAAGGCGATGCTCCCGAAGTTCGAATATCCCGATTCGATGACGCAGATGCACTACTGGCAGCCCGATCTGAAGGTGCTCTACCCGCTGCCGACCGACCTGCCGATGCCCGAACCGGGGAAGCCGGCCGACCGCAGCCGTCCGGAGCTGTCCGTACCGGTGAACCCCTCGACGCAGCGGGTCCGTGTCAGCGGGAACAACATCCTGCAGATCGGCCCCTTCGTTACGCTCTCGAACGGCCAGGCGTGGAACTGGCACCCTTCGCCGGAGTTCTTCCTCGGGCCCGAGCGGCGTCCCGTGTGGGGATCGTTCATCGGTTCGTACCTCGATGCGCGGACCCTCGTTTCCGATGCCGCGCTGACGGCCCGGTTCCCGGGATCGCAAAAGCCCCTTTCGCCGTGGCGGAGGGGGCTTTCCATTTTTTCGGCCGCGGGTGCAGGGTGCAGAGTGCGCGCCGCGGGTGCGGGGTGCAGGGTGCGGGGTGCGGGCTGCGGGGTGCGGGGTGCAGGGTGCGCGCCGCGGGGATTGCAGGGGTGCAGGGGTGCAGGGTGCGGGGTGCGGGGTGCAGGGTGCGGGGTGCGGAGTGCAGGGGTGCAGGGTGCGGGTGCGGATGCAGGGTGCGCGCCGCGTCGTCGATGCGGAGCGTGAAGGTTACGCGCTGCGCCGTATTGCAGCTCAGGCGCAGCGAACCGCCGTGCAGTTGCATGATCCGCCGCGAAAGGCTCAGTCCGATCCCCGATCCGTCGGGCTTGGTCGTGTAGAAGGGGTGAAGATATTCTCGATGACCTCGGCAGGGAATGGCGCCGCCGTTGTTGCTGATCTCGATGACGACCTGCTCCGCGGCGTCGATGCGCGAACGGATCTCGATCCATCCGTCGGGTTTGTCCCCCCACGGCCTCGCGGGCATTCTTGAGCAGATTGACCGCCACCTGCCCCAGGAGGGCCCGGTCGGCGTAGATCATCGTATCGGCGGGTTCGATGTCGGTGCGGATGGCGACGGCACCCCCGGTCGGCCGCGGCGAGCACCACGGCCTCGCGGAAGAGCTCGCGCACCTCGAAGGGCTCCCTGCGCGGCTCGGGAATGCGCGTGAAGCGCCGGAACCCCTCGACGAAGGTGAGCAGCCGGCGGCTTGTCGCCGAGATGGTGTCGAGGCCGCGGGCGACGTCGGCGTCGAGCGGCCGCCCGAGGTGGAGCAGCGTGTCGCTGAGCGAGGTGATCGGCGAGAGGGAGTTCATGATCTCGTGCGTGAGGATGCGCGTGAGCTTGCTCCACGACTCGATCTGCATCTCGCTCAACTCGTTGTTGATGTCGCTCACCGAGACCACGCGCAGCCGCTGCTTCTCGAGGACGATCTCCGCGCAGCCGAGCGTGAGGGCCATCTCGCCGCTTTCGGTGATGCACGAGACGTGGAGCTTCTCGCCGGGACGGATGGCGCGCAGGGCCCGGAAGGCCTCGGGCGCAGGGGTTTTCGAGCTGGCGGATGTGGGTCAGGCGGTGCAGTCCGAAGATCCGCAGCGCCTCGCTGTTGGCCTGGTAGACGCTGCCGGTGTCGTTGACGGTGATCAGGCCCGTCTGGGCGCTCTCCATGATGAGCTGGTAGTAACGCTCGCGTTCCTCGGCGCGCTGCTTCGTCTGGAGGAGGATCTCCTTGATGCGGTTGAGCGCGGCGTTGAGCATCGCGCTGTCCACCTTCGAGGATCCTCGTTGAAGCGGAAGGTCATGTCGTCGTTGTCCACGGCGTCGAACATGAAGCTCACGCGGCGGATCGTGTTGCCGAAGCGGTGCAGCAGCCGGTAGAAGGCCACGACGCCGAGCGGCACGAAGAGGATCAGCAGCGCCTGATATCCGGCGAAAAACGCCCATACCGAGGCTCCGGATGCCGCCGCAAGCAGCAGCGCGCAGGCCACGACGGGTCCGTAGGCGATCCCGGCCCTGGAGTGTCGGCGTCTCATAATCCGTAGCGTTTGATCTTGTTGTAGAGCGTCTGGCGCGTGATGCCCAGCTGGCGGGCCACCTCCGTGAGGTTGCCGCCGCAGCGCTCCACGGCCCGGGCGATCATCGTGCGCTCCATCTGTTCGAGGGTCGTGTTCCGCCGTCATCGGCCGGGCCGGGCGTCCCGGGCCGCAGCAGCAGCGTCGCGGGGGTGATCTGCGGCGTGTCGCAGAGGATGACGGCCTTCTCGACGGTATGCTGCAGTTCGCGGATGTTGCCCGCCCAGGGATAGGGACTCCATCGCGCGCACGGCCTCGGCGTCGAACCCCTCGATCGGCTTCGCGTACTTCGCGGCGTAGCGCCGCAGGAACCCTTCCGCCAGCGGGAGGATGTCCTCGCGGCGCTGGCGCAGCGGCGGCAGGTCGATATGGATCGTATTGATGCGGTACAGGAGGTCTTCGCGGAATGCGCCCTGCTCGACCATCTTGTAGAGATCGCGGTTCGTCGCGGAGATCAGGCGGATGTCGATCTTGACGGGCGTGTTGCTTCCCACGCGGAAGATGCGGCCGCTCTGGAGTGCCGTGAGCAGCTTCGACTGCAGATGCGGCGGGAGGTTGCCGATTTCGTCGAGGAAAAGAGCGTGCCGTGGTCGGCCACTTCGAACTTGCCGGCACGGTCGGTGCGGGCGTCGGTGAAGGCCCCTTGACGTGGCCGAAGAGAGCTCGCTCTCGAAGAGCGTCTCGGGCAGGGCTCCCATGTCGACGGGAACCATCAGTTCGCCGCGGCGAGCCGAACGGTTGTGGATCTCGCGGGCGAGCATCTCCTTGCCGGTACCGTTCTCGCCCGTGATGAGGATGTTGGCATCGGTGGCCGCGACCTTTTCGACCAGCTCGCGGACACGCCGCATGGCCGGGCTCGTGCCCCAGAACATCGGCTCCTCGTGGGTCAGTTCGCGTTTGATCTCCTTCAATTGCTTCACCTCGCGCTGTGAGCGCGCGAGGTTGTAGGCCCCCTGCAGGGCCGCCACCAGCCGGTCGTTGTCCCACGGCTTGACGACGAAGTCGACCGCTCCGTCGCGCATGGCCCTCACCGCCAGGTCGATGTCGGCATAGGCCGTGAAGAGCACCACCTGGATCCCGGGGCGCAGGCGGCGGATCTCCTGCAGCCAGTAGAAACCCTCGTTGCCGGTGTTGATGCCCGCCGTGAAGTTCATGTCGAGCAGGATGACGTCGATCTCCGGCTCCTCGCGCAGCAGCGTGGCGAGCCGGTTGGGCGACTGAAGCGTCAGCACCCGCGCGAAATAACCGCCCAGCAGCAGCTGGAGCGCCTCCAGAATGCTGCGGTTGTCGTCGACGACAAGCAGCGTACCCTCTTTTTTTCCCTGGCCATGGCCGTCCGTTTTTTGTCCGCCCCGCGGAGTTGCGGCGGCGCGTTTTTCCGGTGCTAAAATTAGCGGTTTCGCCGGAAAAACACGCCAGGGTGTCCAGTTTTTTTACGCGACCGTCTATTTTTTGACAGACAGCCTCCCGATCCGAAATCACATCACGCTGCAATACAGCAATTTAATCAGTTTGGCATCGGGGTTCGCAGGAAAAAGGTCCGAACGATGAAAAAAAGCTGAATCCGCATGAAACGCACGGTTTCAATCCTTCTGATGTCCATTTTCTGGACAGTGGCCGCGGCCCGGAGCGCCGAATGGCAGCCCGGCGCACCGGCCGGCGCCGATACGCTCCCGCACCGCCGCGCCGATGTCGCTCAACGACTGCATGCGCTATGCCGTCGAGCACAGCCCCTGCCGTCCGCCGGCAGGACTACACGAACCGCAGCTACGCCAGGACTACATCGAGTCGGTCGCCGCACTGGTCCCCTCGGTGAGCGGCTCGGTCGGTGCCTCGACGAGCTTCGGCCGCTCGGTCGATCCCGAAACGAACACCTACACCGATGTCTCGAACTTCGACAACTCCTACGGCGTCTCGGGGCAGCTGCCCCTGTTTGCCGGGCTGACCGGCATCAACACGGTGCGGGCCGCGAAGGTGATGCGCCTGCAGGGGCCGAGGCTGCAGATCGCCCGTGACGAGGTGGCGCTCAAAGACCATGCAGGCCTACTTCGACGTGGTCTACTACACCGGGAGCGTGCAGCTGGCCCGCGAGCAGCTCGAAACCAGCACGGCCGAACTCAAGAAGAGCCACAAGCTGCTCGAACTGGGGCTGCGCAGCGCCGCCGACGTGGCGGAGGTCGAGTCGCAGCAGGCGTCCGGACGACTACCTCCTGACGAAGCAGGAGAACAACCTCGCGCTGGCCCGCATCGCACTGGCCGAAGCGATGAACTACCCGCCGACCGGCCGCTGGAGATCGACACCGCGGTGCCGATCGAGACCCCTGCGGGCGCGGCGCCCTACGACGAGGTGGTCTCCTACGCCCTGGAGAACCACCCCAAGGCGCTCTCCGCCGACTACGGCGTGCGCCGCTCGCGGCTGCAGTTCTCCGTCGCCCGGGGATCGCTCTACCCGTCGCTCTACGTCGGCGGCGGCTACTCGACCAACTTCTTCATGAGCCTCGACAACCGCACGCTCTACGCCTCGTTTCCGAACCAGTTCCGCGACAACCGCGGCTTCTATGTCTCGGCCCAGTTGTCGATCCCGATCTTCGGGGGGCTCGCACGCCGCACCTCGGTGAACCGCGCCCGCAACAACTGGCACATCGCCGAGCAGCAGCGTATGGAGACCCTCCGGGCCCTCGAAAGCGAGGTGGCGCAGGCCTACCAGCAGATGCTGGGCTACGGCAGGAGTTCGTCAGGCCTCGAAGAAGAGCGCCGCCGCGCAGCTGGCCTACGACGCCGTTGCGGGCAAAGTACGCCCGGGTCTCGCCTCGGCGCTCGACCTGCAGACGGCGGCCGACAAGCTGCTTGAGGCCCGTTCGGAGCGGCTGCGCGCCCGACTGCAATACATCATCAAGGTGCGCCTGGTGGAGTACTACCACGGCGAACCGCTCATCCGCTGATCAAACCGTCATCAACCATGGATATTCGCATTGAAAAGAAAAAAGGCCTGCGGGCCCTCTTCACCCGGCGGGGCATTCCCTACCTGGCGGGCGCTGCTTTCCTGCTGCTGGTCGTGTGGCTGCTCGTGCGCGACCACTCCTCGACGCTGCGCATCGACGCCCGGACGATCTCCGTCGGCGAGGTCGTGCGCGGCGAGTTCAACGACTACATCCGCGTCACGGGGCAGGTACAGCCCATCACGACCGTACAGTTGAGTCCCCTTGAGGCGGGCATCGTCGAGCGGCTCGTCGTCGAGGAGGGCGCCTCGGTCCGCAAGGGCGACGTGCTCGTGGAGTTGAGCAACACGTCGCTGACGCTCGAAATCCTGAACAGCGAGGCCGAGCTGGCCGAGAAGCAGAACATCCTGCGCAACACGCTCATCTCGATGGAGCAGGAAAAGCTCGACCTGCGGCTCGACCGCGCGCAGCTCGACCTCGACGTCGAGCGCAAGCGCCGCACCTGGCAGCAGAACGAGGAGCTCTACCGCAGCAACCTGATCGCCCGCGAGGTGGCTCCAGTCGAAGGAGGACTACGAGCTGGCCGTGCGCAAGCGCGATCTGAATGCCGAGCGGCAGGTGCAGGATTCGCTCTACCGCACGGTGCAGATCGAGCAGATGGAGGAGAACCTCGCCAACATGAAGCGCAACATGCAGCTCATCCGCGAGCGGATCGAGAACCTGCGGGTCAAGTCGCCCATCGACGGCGAGGTGGGTCTGCTGGACGTCGTGCTGGGGCAGTCGGTCTCGTCGGGACAGAAGATCGGCCAGGTGAACGCCCTGTCGGACTACAAGGTCGAGGCCCCGATCGACGAGAGCTACATCGACCGCGTGCGTGCGGGGCTCGACGCCACCTTCGAACGGCAGGACACCGCCTTCACGATGCGCCTGAAAAGGTCTACCCCGAGGTGCGCAACGGGCAGTTCCGCGCCGACTTCACCTTCGCGGGGGCCCATCCGCGCAACATCCGCAGCGGCCAGACCTACTACCTGCACCTCGAACTGGGGCAGCCGACCGACGCGGTGATCATCCCCCGCGGATCGTTCTACCAGTCGACGGGCGGCGCGTGGATCTACGTCCTCGCGCCCGAGGGCGACCGGGCCTACAAGCGGCAGATCCGCATCGGGCGCCAGAACCCGCAGTACTACGAGGTGCTCGAAGGGCTGGAGCCGGGCGAGCGGGTCATCGTCTCGGGCTACGAGAACTACGGCGCCAACGACGTGCTGATTCTCAACAAGTAAACCTCACCGTCAGATGTTCCGTCAACTCGATCTTCGTTCGTGGTTCACCTTCCTGAGCCGCAACCGCCTCTATACGGCCGTCAACTTCGTCGGACTGGCCCTGGCGCTGGCCTTTGTGCTGCTCGTGGCCGACTACACGGTCCGCCAGTTCACGGTCGACAACTACCATACCAAGGCCGACCGCATCTATGCCGTCTGCTCCGAGGAGTCGGTGGCCAGCGGCTACTACCTCAGAAACATCTGCGAGACCGCTATCCCGAGATCGAATCGACCTGTTCGGTGGCCTTCTTCGAAGATTCGGATGCGGGTACGACCCCGTCGAGATTGGCCGGCAGAAGTTCCTCGCCTCGGTACTCTACGCCGACACGACCTTCTTCCGGATGTTCGACTTCACGCTGCTCGAAGGCTCGCGCGACGAGGCGCTGGCCGCCCGTGAGAACGTCGTCCTCTCGGAGTCGTTCGCCCGCAAGGTCTTCGGGACCTTTAACCCGCTGGGACAGACGCTCCGCGTGGACAACGACGAGCGCGTCTATGTCGTCAGCGGCGTGATGCGCGATATCGAACGCTCGACGATTCCTGCGGCCGACATCGTCATGCGGGCCGAGCGCATCACCGAGACCAATGCGGCCAACAACGAACGCATGTCCAACAGCGGGGCCGGCGTTACCTTTCTGCTTGAACGCCAGGGTGCCGACCTGCAGGCCAAGCTCACTGACATGCTCGCCTTCTTCAAGGAGATCTATTGGCCCTATATAGGCAATGTCGTCCGGCAGGTGCGGCTCATCCCGTTGCGCGAACTCTATTTCGAACCGGTCAACAACTCCTTCAAACTGGCTCACGGCAGCCGGTCGTTTCTCTACATCCTGCTGGGCGTGGGGCTCGTGGTACTGATTTTTGCCGTGATGAACTACATCAACCTCACGGTGGCACAGGCCGGATTCCGGGCCCGCGAGATGGCGGCCCGGCGGCTGCTCGGCGCCTCGCGCGGAGACATCTTCCTCAAGTGGATCCTCGAATCGACGCTCTTCTGCGCGGCGGCGCTGCTCATCGCCTCGTGCGTTGCGGAACTGTTCGTCCCGTGGGCCTCGCAACTCCTCGGCTCGAAGGTCGCCGTCTGGGACGACTTCTCGTGGCCGGTTGCGGGCTGGTGCCTGCTGGCCGTTGTCGTGCTGGGCGTGATCTCGGGGCTGGTGCCGGCACTGCTCGTGGCGCGCTACCAGCCTATCGACATCGTACGCGGCACCTTCCGCCGTCACGCCAAGACGGTTTTACGGACGGGTGCTCATCGCTCTGCAAAATGTCATTACAATAGCCCTGCTCGCCGCCTCGATCGCCATCGGACTCCAGATCCGCCATCTGGTGAACGCCCCGATGGGATACGAGACGCGCGACATCCTCAATATCGAAACCAGTATCTTCCCCGACCGGAGTATGATGCGCCACTTCTGCGACGAGCTGCGTTCGCTGCCCGAGGTCGAAGCCGTCGGACTCGGATGCGGAACGCCCCACGACCGCGGCAACAACAATACCTTCCAGTATGGGCCCGACCGGATGGTCTCGTTTCAGATCTTCATCGGCGACTCGACCTATTTCCGGATTCTGGGTCTCGAACGGCTGCGCGACAACCATGTGGCCGATGCCGACGGGAGTGTCGTATTGCGAAACTTCTGGTCCTCGAATGTCTGGTACATCAACCAGTATGCCCTGCGCGAACTGGGCATTGCGGAGGATGCGCCCGACTTCAAGGTGGAGAGAACCTTTCCAATTCGATTGTCATTGCGGGCATCTACCGCGACTTCCAGGTCGGCACGGCGCTCGACGCCCCGAGCGCGGTGCTGCTGCGCGAGGTGAACAATCCCGACGGATTCTATCCCTGGAACATCCTTGTGAAGACCGGCCGGGACCACGCCGCAGCCTACCGGGCCGTCGAGGAGCTCTTCCACCGGACGACCGACGGCGCCACCTTTACCGGGCGTTACATCACCGACGAGATCGCCGACGACTTCGCGGCACAGCAACGCCTGCTGCACATCGTCGGGATCTTCACCCTTGTCGCCCTGCTCATCTCCCCTCGCTGGGGCTCTTCGCCATGGCGGCCTACTACATCCAGCAGAAACGGCAGGAGATCGCCGTGCGCCGCGTCTTCGGAGCCTCGCGCCGCGAGATGCTCACGCGTCTGGTGCGCAGCTTCATGGCACTCGTGGGCGTGGCCTTCGTCATCGCCGTGCCGATTGCCGTCTGGGGGCTCCGGCGCTGGCTGGAGGAGTACAGCGTGCGCATCGCCCTCTCACCGTGGATTTTCCTCGCCGCAGGACTCTTTGCGGCCGTTGTGGCGCTGCTTTCGGTCGGATGGCAGAGCCGTCGCGCGGCCGATGCCGACCCCCGTCGAATCGCTCAAAAACTGACCCAATGCCCGACTCCATGCACAACTTTCTCTTTGCATTCAGATATCTTCTCAAACCGCGCGGCGGTAATCTCGCCCGGCTCGTTTCGCTGATGCTGGCGCTGGCTGTGAGCATCGTGGTCTTCTCCTACGCGAACTATGTGCTGACCTACGACCGCTTCTACCCCGATGTTAAGCGTCTCTACCAAATCTGGGATTTCGACGACGAGGGCAACATCTCCCCCGTCGATGATCGCCCCGTTGGGTCCGGCCCTTCAGGAGGAGATTCCGGCCGTCGAGGCCGCCACGCGCCTGCGGGGCAACTTCGAGACCGACCTCTGCCGCGACAACCACACCTACGAAGCCTGGGTCATGGCCGTCGATTCGATGTTTTTCCGCGTGCTGGATTTCGGCCTCATAAAGGGCGACATGGCCTCGTTCACGGGGCACGACAAGCTGATGCTCTCGGAGTCGCTCGCCCGAACCATTTTTCGGCGACAGCGACCCCATCGGGCAGAGCCTCCTGTACGAGAATGCCACGCCACGCACGGTCGTGGGAATCTTCCGCGATCCGCCCCGCAACACCCACCTCGGGGACTTCAACGCCCTGATTCCCTTCGACGCCCTCGCCGGCAGCTTCTACATGGGCTGGGACGGCGGCGACTCGTTCCCCACCTACCTCAAGCTCCGCGCGGGACACACCCCTCGGATGTCGAGGCGCTGCTTCCGGCCTTCTTCGAACGGCACGGACTGACAAAAGAGCATCGAGCAGTTCGGCTCGCACTACCTGCTGCTGCCCGTCACGCGCTCGGCACAGACCGGCACCACGCTCGTACAGACCACACGCATTCTTCTGGCGCTGGCGCTGCTGATTCTCTTCGTGGGGTGATGAACTACGTGCTGCTCTCCATCTCTTCGCTCGCCAGCCGCGCGAAGACCTTTGCCATGCTGCGCTGCAACGGCGCCCGCCGCGGGACGTGCTCGCCATCTTCCTCAGCGAGACGCTGATCCTCACCGCCGCCGCCCCCTGCTGGTCGCCGCCTTCGTGATCTGGGCGCTGCAGCAGCAGATCACCGGGCTGACCGACACGCCGCTCGGGGAGCTCTTCGCCCCCGCGCGCATCTGGGTGCCGCTGACTGTCGTCCTCGTTACGTTCCTCGCCGCGGGGCTCCTCCCCGCGCAACTCTTCGCCGCAACGCCCCTGACGCTCGTCTTCCGCGGCATGAGCGCCGACCACCGCTGGTGGAAGCGTCTGCTGCTCGTCGTCGAGCTGCTCTGCGTAACCTTCGCCTTCATCCTGCTCACGGGATTCTCCCTGCAGCTCCACCGACTGCGCTACGGCGACTTCGGATTCGACGCCTCACGGGTCGTCTCCATGAGTCCGGTCGGCACGCGCGCCCAGTGGCGCAACATGGAGGAGGCCTTCACGGCCATGCCCGAGGTCGAAGCCGCCGGTGCCACGTCTCACCTTCCCGTATGGGGTTACAGCGGGCAGCCCTGCTACGACGAGATGACGCGCGAGATGCTCTTCGGCTGCCGCTTCAGCATCATCGACGAGAACTATCTCGCGACGATGGGCATGCACCTGGTCGCCGGCGACAACTTCACCCTGCAGAGCTCCCCGCGCGACGTGCTGGTCAACGAGACCTACTGCCGGCTGCGGGGCTGGACCCCGAGGAGGCCCTCGGACGGCGGATCTGCAGCTACTCGGACCAGGCGCCCGAAGATCTCTTACATCATCCGGGGTGTCGTCCACGACTTCCGTACGCAGGTGGCTTCGGGACTCGTCGAACCCATCGTGCTGCACAATCTGAACGAATGGATGCCCCGGGAGGATCGTGCGTATGGCCATACGAACCTCTGTCTGAGGCTTCGTGAGATAACCCCCGAAGCACTGGAGGCTGTCTCTGAGAAACTGCACTCGTTCGAGACCTCGGACAACTACCGCATCCGCGTCCTTGACACGCTCATCGACGAGAAGCTGCGCACGGAGCGCCAGGTACACGATCTGGCGCTGCTGATCGGCTGCATCGTACTGCTGATCACCCTCGTGGGGCTTGTGGGGTATCTGGACGACGAGATGCGCCGCCGCAGCCGCGAGATTGCCATCCGCAAGGTCAACGGCGCCTCGGCCGCCGACATCTTCGCCCTGCTGACGCGCGACGCGGCCGTGCTGACGCTTCCTTCCGTTGCGGCCGGCACGCTGGCGGGCTACCTCGTCCTGGCGCGCGTTCTGGAGCTCTTCGTCGAGCGCATCGCCCTGCGCTGGTGGATCTTCGCCGGCGTGGCGGCCGCCGTTACCGCCCTGGTCCTCGTCATCCTGCTGATCCGCACCTGGCGCGCCATTACCGAAAACCCCCGTATCAAAACCGAATAAGAAGACCATGAAAATCGCCCTCCACAACTTCCTCACCACGCTGCGGCGCTACAAGGTCTCGTCGCTGCTCAACATTGTCGGACTGACGATGGCCTTCACGGCCTTCTACGTCATTCTGGTGCAGGTGCGCTGGGAGCTGACCTTCAACCGTGCCATCCCCGATGCCGGACGCATCTATCTGGTGGCACCCCTCTCGCCGTTCGACGAGACGGGCTATTCGATCAATTCGCCGCGGCCCGAGGGGGAACAGCTCATCGCCCGCTCGCCCGAAATCGTGGCCGGCGGCTGCATCCGCCCCTGGCGCTGGGAGCGATCCGTATGGGTCCGCCGGGGCGGTGATCTGCTCCGCCTGCAGGCGTCGTTCAACGAGGCATCGGCCGGTTTTGTCGAGGCCCTGGGACTGAAAACCGTCGAGGGGGATCTGAAGGCGCTGGCCCAACCCCACAGCGTGGCCCTGGCGCGTTCGCAGGCCGAACGGCTCGGGACTGCGGGTCGGCGACGTCCTTTGGTTCGGTGACGAGGAGAACCGCCGTCCCGAAGTGCAGAAGGAGGTCGTAGCCGTCTACGAGGATTTCCCGGCGAACAGCACCTTTGCCGACGTCGTCGGACTGCAGGATGTCGGCGATCAGGATCTCGACTCTCCGAACAACTGGAACGACTGCTATTTCGTCCGCCTTCACAAAGGGGCCGACCCCGAAACGGTGGCACGACTCTGGTCCGATCTCCACCTTTCGATCAACCGCGACTACCTCGAACGCATGGCCCCGATCTGGGGGCGAGGAGATCAGCGAAGAGGAGCTGAACGATGAGCGTGCCTGTAGGCTGATTCCACTCGACAAGCTCTATTTCGACCGACAAATCGACCCCATCTCGGACGCCTTTCCCATCGGATCGACTACGCTGACCTACTCGCTGCTGAGCGTCGCGGTGCTCATCATCCTGATCGCCCTGATCAACTTCGTCCAACTTCTTCTTCGCCCTGCTGCCCGTGCGGCTGCGGTCGGTCAACATTCTCAAGGTTTTCAAGGGCTCCGACCCGCTCGCTGCCCTTCAGCTTCCTCTTCGAAGCCTTCGGCTTCATGCTCCTGGCACAGCTCTGCGCCTGGTATGTCTCCATCGCACTGAAGGGCACCGAATTCGCCTCGTATGTCAGCAGTTCGCTCGCGCTGAGCGACAACCTTCCCGTGCTGGGTATCTCGCTCGTCGTCTCGTTCGCGGCGGCGCTCATCGCCGGCAGTTTCCCGGCGTGGTACATCACCTCGTTCAACCCGGCGATGGCCGCCAAAGGGGTCGTTCGTCGGCTCGGCGGCCGGCCGCCGCTTCCGCACGGCGCTGCTCGGCGTGCAGTTCATCGTCTCCATCGGGCTGATCACCTTCTCGGTCTGCACGCTCCTGCAACAGCGTACGTGCGCCGTTTCGACCTGGGTTTCGACCACGAGCGGATTCTTGCTTTCGATTTCCCTCGTCGAAAACTCACCAATCCCGATTCGTTCGATACCTTCGCCTCCTCGCTGCAGACCGATCCGCAGATCGCCGGCGTCACGGCCTCCGGAAATCGCTTCGTGGCAGAAGCCATCTCGGTCTTCGGGCGCAAGGTCAATGGTGAAGAGGTCGGGATTCACGTCCGCTTCGTCCGCAGCAACTTCCTCGATGTACTGGGCATCCCGGTCCTTGCCGGCGAGGCGTTCAAACCCGAGCACGACCGCGATTCGACGGCTCGCTTCATCGTCAACGACCTGCTCGCCCGCAAGGGGCTCAAGGTCGGCGACAGGCTGGACCCGGGCGTGGTGATCGGCATCTGCCCCGACTTCCACTACCGCCCGCTGCAATATACCACCGAGCCGTTCGCCTTCGTTACGGGCACCTGCTGGCAAACGCGCATGTCCCGGTTTTACGTGCGCCTGGCCGCCGGGTTCGACCTCGATGCCGTCTGCGAGGGGATTCAGGAGAAGGCCCGCACCTTCGATCCGGGGAGCGAAGTCTCCGACTTCCGGTTCTTCGACGAGGAGATCAACGTGCAGTATGCCCGCGAGCGGCGCATCGCGACCATCGTCGGCCTCTTCACGGTGCTGGCCGTTGCCATCGCCCTGATGGGGTCTTCGGCATCGTGCTCTTCGAGACGCAGCACCGGCGTCGTGAGGTGGCCATCCGCAAGGTCATGGGAGCCACAACCGCCGAGGTTCTCCGCCTCTTCAACCGCCGCTACGTGGTGCTCGTTGCGGTCTGCTTCCTCCTTGCCGCGCCGGCGGGCTACTGGATTGTGGACCGCTGGCTCGCGTCGTTTGCCTACCGCACACCGATCCGCTGGTGGATATTCGCCGCGGCCTTTGCCGTCGTGCTGCTGGTCACGGTCGCCACGGTGACCTTCTGCTCGTGGCGCACGGCCAACGAGAACCCCGCCGACTCCGTGAAATCCGAATAATCAAAAACAATCCGCATATGAAAATCGCACTACGAAACTTTCTGACCACGCTGCGGCGCTACAAGGCCTCGTCGCTGCTCAACATCGTGGGATTGACACTGGCCTTTACGGCCTGCTACATCATCCTGGTGCAGGTGCGCTGGGGAGATGACCTACAACCGCACGCTCCGCGACTCGGAGCGCATCTATCTGATCGAAACCACCGACTGGTATACCCCCGGTCTGTGGCAGGCATGGCTCTGCCGGCCCATGTCCGAACGGCTTATTGCATCGACTTCCGCCGTCGAGGCCGGAGGCTGCACCTGGAGCGGTTTCGGCCCCACGGTCGTGCTGCGCGAAAACGCCTCGAAGATGGGTTACGATCGCTTCAATATCTACGCGGGAAACATCTCGCTGTCGTTGCTCGATGTCTTCGACTTCAAGTCTGTGGCGGGCGACGTCCACGACCTGAAACGCGCACGGAGCGTCATCATCTCGCGCTCGACGGCCGAACAGCTCGGCGTCGGCGTCGGCGACGATGCTCTGGTGCGACACCGACCAGCCCTCGGCCGAGAATGCGTATGAGTAGTGGCTGTCTTCGAGGATTTCCCCCAGAACTCGCTGCTCGCCGGCTGCCAGATGGCCATGGATTTGGGCGACCGGATGCTCGACGACCCCTCGGAATGGAGCTACAACTACTTTGTCCGGCTTCATCCGGGGAGCCGATCCCCGGACCGTGATCGAGGAGTGGAAGAAGGTCTACGCGGAGATGTACCCCGGCGAGGCGAATGACGAAGGACAGCTCGAGACGGATCCCGTCCGGCTGTCGTGTATCCGCGACCTCTACTTCGAGGAGGACGGCCGCGTGCCGTGCGTACAGGGTTCGCTTGTGACGACCTACACGCTGCTGGGCATCGCCCTGCTGGTCATCGCACTGGCCTTTATCAATTTCGTCAACTTCTTCTTCGCGCTGGTGCCCGTCCGCATCCGCACGGTCAACACCTTCAAGGTCTTCGGGCCCCGAACACCTCGCTGCGTTTCGGCTTCGTTTTCGAAGCCGTGGGGCTGGTCCTTATCGCCCTGCTGCTGGCCTGGTACCTGGCCTTCGCTATCAGAGCACCGAACTGGCCAGCTACATCTCCGCACCGCTCAATCTGGCGCAGAACCTTCCGGTCATCGGCATTCTGCTTGCCGTGGCGGTCGTCATGGCCCCTCGTGGCGAGCCTCTATCCGGCGTGGTACATCACCTCGTTTCCGCCGGCCATGGTGGTCAAGGGCTCCTTCTCGGGAACCGCCGGCGGCCGACGGCTGCGCACGCTGCTGCTGGGCTTCCAGTTCACCATCTCATTGGGACTGATCATCGCCACGGGATTCATCCTCCTGCAGCACAACTTCATGCTGCGGCAGGAAATGGGCTTCGACCGCCGCAACCTGATGGCCGTTCAACTCTCCGAAAAGGCCGCACTGGACTACGACGCCCTGCGCGACCGGCTGCTGGCCGACCCGCGCGTGGTCGACGTCACGGGGCTGAAGGCCGTCTGGTAAGTGTCAACCGTATGGCGTGGGGCCGCCGGTACAAGGATGAACCGATCTCCCTGCAGGCCTATATCGTGCGGTGGAACTTCCTCCGGATGATGGGCATTCCCATTGTCGACGGCCGCGACTTCCTCGAATCGGACGAGCATAAGCCCACCGGCATGCTGATCTGCAACGAGGCGGCCCGGCAACGAATACAAGTTCGAACTGAACGACGAATCGGCGGATTCTGCGGCAACGACCCGCTCGTGGGCGTCTGCACCGACTTCCACTTCCGCCCGATGCAGTACAAAGTCGTCCCGTTCGTCTTCTATGTCATTCCCGAGGAGATGTCGCAACAATCGGGCGGCCGCGCATCGCGGGTACTCTACCTGCGCTACCGCCCCGAGGCCAACGTCGCGGGGGTGGCCGACTTCCTGCGGCAGTGCATCGCCGAGACGGACCCGCACCTGACACCGGGCGAGATCGAGATCCGCACCTTCGAGGAGGAGCTGGGCCAGGAATACGCCAAGGAGCGGCGGCTGGCCACGGTCGTCGGGCTCTTCACGGTGCTGGCCGTGGTCATCGCCCTGATGGGGGTCTTCGGCATCGTGCTCTTCGAGACGCAGTACCGCCGCCGCGAGGTGGCCGTGCGCAAGGTGATGGGCGCCACGACCGGCGAGGTGCTCTCCGCCTCTTCAACCGCCGCTACCTCTGGATGGTCATCATCTGCTTTGTCATCGCCCTGCCGGCGAGCCTCTGGATCATCCACCGCTGGATGGCCTCGTTCGCCTACCGCGCCCCTTCACGGTGTGGATCCCCTGGCGGCGCCTTCGCGGCGGTGCTCCTCGTTACGGTCCGCCACGGTAACCTTCTGCTCGTGGCGCACGGCCAACGAAAATCCCGCCGACTGCGTGAAATCCGAATAGAAATCAATCACGAAATACAAACCTCAAAAAACAACTGTTATGGCTATGTTGAAAGTGGAGAATCTCCACAAGATTTTCCGACCGAAGAGATCGAGACCATCGCCCTGAACGGCGTGTCGTTCGACGTGAACGAAGGCGAGTTTGTCGCCATCATGGGCCCCTCGGGCTGCGGCAAGTCGACGCTGCTCAACATCCTGGGGCTGCTCGACAACCCCACCTCGGGGAGCTACATGTTACTCGACCGCGAAGTGTCGACGCTGCGCGAAAAGGAGCGCACGCGCTTCCGCAAAGGGCAACATCGGCTTCGTCTTCCAGTCGTTCAACCTCATCGACGAGCTGAACGTCTTCGAGAATGTCGAGCTGCCGCTGATCTACCTGCGCGTGAAGGCCTCGGAGCGCAAGCGCCGCGTGAACGAGATCCTCGCCCGCATGAACATCTCGCACCGCGCCGAACACTTCCCCGCAGCAGCTCTCCGGCGGTCAGCAGCAGCGCGTGGCCATCGCCCGCGCCGTGGTGTCGAACCCGAAGCTGATCCTCGCCGACGAGCCCACCGGAAACCTCGACTCGAAGAACGGCCGCGAGGTGATGGAGCTCCTCTCGGAGCTGAACCGCGAGGGGACGACCGTCATCATGGTAACGCACTCGCAGTACGACTCGACCTTCGCCCACCGCGTGCTGCACCTGTTCGACGGCGAGCTGGTCAAGGACCTCACCAACCGCATGTAGCCGGCCGCCGGCCGGAGCTCCGCGCAAAATAGAAAGTTCTGTGCGTAAACGTTATCGGTTGCGGAGCACCGGCCCCGTACCGGTCCGTGCGGCGAAGGAGCCCTTCCCCGATTTGGGAAAGGGCTCTTTTTCATGCCGGGCGGGCGGCAGGGCCGGGGCGGGCGGACCGCTGCAGGGCCGAGGCCGGCGGCAGGGCCGGGGCGGGCGGACCGTTGCAGAGCTGCGCCGCGCTACCGCCGCTCGCGGTGGATGCTGCCGAGGATCCGCGCCGGGACGCCGCCGACGATCACCTCCGCGGGGACATCCTTCGTAACGACGGCGCCGGCCGCCACCACGGCGTTGTCGCCGATCCGCACGCCGCGCAGGATCGTGGCGTTCGAGCCGACCAGACGTTGCGGCCCAGGGTGATGGGCGCCGGGTAGGTCGTCGCGCGGTCCCCGGGTTCGAGGCCGTGGTCGAGCGTTGCGAAGACCACGTTGTGGCCGATCTGGCATCCGTCGCCGAGGGTGATGCCCCCGTGGTCCTGGAAGTGGCAGCAGGCGTTGATGAAGACCCCCGCGGCCCAGGTGGATATTCTGCCCGTAGTCGGTGTAGAAGGGCGGGAAGAGGCGCACCGAAGGGTCGACCTCACGGCCGAAAAGGCGCGCGAGCAGCGCGAGCAGCTCTTCGGGCGTATGGTAGGCGCCGTTGATTTCGAAAGGTGATGCGACGCGCCCGTTCGCTCATCTCGTTCATGTAACGGTGGACCTCCTCCGAGGCGAGCGGCCCGCGGCTGCGGACCAGCTCCAGAAACGCTTCCTGTGTCATCTTTTCATGCGGCGACGGGTTCAAGGTTCCGCCCTTCGTCCAGGGCTCCGTCGCACCGGGTGCAAAGATAGCGGAAAAAGCGCCTCCGCCGCACTATCCCGATTCCGGATTCCGCTACCCGGATTCCGGTTCGGACCCCGTTTTCAGGCCCGTTTTTAAGTATTTACGCGTATTGACGCAACGGCACGGAATTGCGATCTTTGTAAACTGATAACCCCTGAAAATGAAAAACCGCTTCGAAAAACTCCTTACCGAGGACTGGGTCGTGGTCTGGGTCTCCGTGCCGCTGCTGCTGCTCGCCGCCCTCGCGCCCCACTACCTGCCCTACGTCCCCTCGACGCTCATCGGGGAGACGGCCTGGTACAACATCCTGCTGCTCTTCGCCCTCGTGCTGGTGGTTCTCTACGTCGGGAGCCTCCTGCTGCGCCGCCCCACACGGGGATGATCCCTCGCTGGCGGTGGTTTTCGCCCTGTCGCTCGTGGCGCAGCTCGTCGCCAAGATCCCCGTCGTGGCCCACTACGGCTTCGAGTCGGTCTTCTTCTCGGTGCTGCTGGGACTGCTCGTACGCAACCTCTGGCGGGTCCCCGAGTGGATGAAACCCGCCATCCAGGGTGAGTTCTTCATCAAGATCGGCGTCGTCTGCCTCGGTGCGACGATCCTCATCAGCGACGTCATGAAGTCGGGTATCTTCGGCCTCATCCAGGCGTGCCTCGTGGTGGCCGTCGTGTGGTTTTTCGCCTTCCGCTTCTCGCGCCGCGCGAGGTCGACGAGCGTTCGGCGATGATCCTCTCGAGCGGCGTCTCGATCTGCGGCGTCTCGGCCTGCATCACCGCGGCGCGCGTGGTCGGGCGGCGACGACCGCAAGCTCTCCTACATCGTCTCGCTGGTGCTCATCATCGTCGTGCCGATGATCTACCTCATGCCGTGGCTGGCGCACCTGATCCTCCCGCACCTGTTCGCCCCGGAGGTGGCGCGCGAGGTGGCCGGAGCCTGGATCGGCGGCACGATCGACACGACGTCGGGCGTCGTGGCCTCGAGCGAGATGGTCGGCACGGTGGCCAGCAGCCACGCCGTGATCATCAAGGCGGCGCAGAACGTGCTGATCGGCGTCGTGGCCTTCTTCATCGCGCTGTACCTCTCGGCCCGGGGCGAGCGGGGCGGACAGGCACCGTCGCTGGGCATCGTCTGGGAGAAGTTCCCGAAATTCATCCTGGGCTTCGTGGCCGCCTCGCTGGTCTTCAGCCTGCTGCAGTCGAGCGGCGTCTTCGTCCCCACGGCCGCGGGCAAGCTCGCCGAGACGGGCGCCGCGAAGACCCTTTCTCGACGGTCTTCTTCTCGCTGGCCTTCGTCTGCATCGGGCTCGATACGCGGTTCAAGGAGATCGTCTCGAAGGAGAACCGCAACATCCTGCGCGCGTTCCTGACGGCCCAGACCTTCAATATCGTCGTGACGTTCGTGATCGCGTGCCTGCTCTTCGGGGTACTGAAACCGCTGTGGTCGTAACGGCCCCCGCATCCACCAATCACCAAAAAGGCCGATCCCTCGGGATCAGCCTTTTTTTCGTGCCGGAACCTTCGAAACCCTTTCCGGGAGCCTTCACCGGACCCTTTCCGGGAGCTTTCACCGGACCTTTTCCGGGAGCTTTTCCCCCTTCCCCGGCCCTTTTTCCGGGAGCTTTTCCGAAGTCCCGCGGCACCTGTTCCGGCCCTCTCCGATCCGCCAATCCGCTCCGGCCGGATGCCTGTCCTCGGAAGAAATAACTCTTCTGACGGCGCTTCTCCTCCTGCGTGCGGGCCACGTACACCGGCTCGTGCGTGTAGGGATTCTCGCCCGTGTAGAACATCACCGACGAGAGGGTCATCGGCGTGGGCGTAAGGTCCTGCACCTGTTCGAGGTTGAAATGGAGCTTTCCGAGCACCTTTTCGGCCAGGGCGCGGCATGTCCCGCTCGGTGCATCCCGGGTGCGACGAGATGAAGTAGGGAATCAGCTGGTAGGGCAGCCCCTCGCGGTCGCAGATGCGGTGGAAGTCGGCATTCAGCCGCTCGAAGAGGGCGAACGGGAGGCTTGCGCATGAGCCGCAGGACCCCCTCTTCGGTATGCTCCGGGGCGACCTTCAGCCGCCCGGAGGTGTGGTGTTTGAGTACGGTTGCGAGATAGGGCTTGTCGTCGAACAGGTCGTAGCGGATGCCGCTGCCGATAAAGGCCTTCCTGACCCCCTTGACGGCGCGGATCTTCGCATAGAGGGCCAGCAGCGGGCCGTGGTCGTTGTTCAGGTTGGGGCACATCGCGGGTGGAGGCACGACGCGCGGCGGCACTTCGCGCACAGAGCGTGCGGTCGCGGCCGCCCCATGCGGTACATGTTGGCCGACGGAGCCCCGACATCGGAGAGGTAGCCCTTGAATCCGGGCATCTTCGTGACGCGTTCGACCTCGGCGAGAATCGAGCGCTCGCTGCGCGAGTGGACGAACTTGCCCTGATGGGCGGAGATGGTGCAGAAGGAACAGCCGCCGAAGCAGCCGCGGTGAATGTTGACGGAACTTGATCATCTCCCAGGCCGGGATCCCCCGCGACCGTTGTAACGCGGATGGGGCGCCCGCTCGTAGGGGAGGTCGAACGAGTGGTCCAATCTCCTCGGTCGTGAGGGCGCCGCATTCGGGGGCGTTACGACGACGCATACGGTCGCCCACGGCCTCGACCAGCGTCGCCTCGGGCTCCATCAGGTTGCTCTGCGTCTCGATAACGGTGAAGTTCTCGCCGAAGGCGGTCTTGTCGGTCAGGCACTCCTCGAACGGTGGAGCCGGATCGTGCGCTCGGGGATCGAGCCGCGCGACATACCCCCGTCGGCGAGGAACGCCACCTGGCGGATGCGGCGCAGCAGCTTGGCGTTGTAACCGTTGCGGAGCGTGCGGGCCACCTGCTGCACGACCCGTTCGCCCATGCCGTAGATGAGCAGGTCGGCGCCCGATTCGGCCAGCACCGAGGGTTTGAGCGAGTCGCTCCAGTAGTCGTAGTGGGTGAGGCTCCGCAGCGAGGCCTCGATGCCGCCCACGACGACCGGGACGTGGGGAAAGAGCCGCTTGAGGATCCGCGTGTAGACCGTCACGGCACGAATCGGGCCGGAATCCCGGCACGTCCGCCGGGGGTGTAGGCGTCGTCGTGCCGCAGCCGGATGTTGGCCGTATAGTGGTTGACCATCGAATCCATGGCGCCGGCCGAGATGCCGAAGAAGAGGCGCGGCGCGCCCAGCTTGGTGAAGTCGCGCAGGTCGTCGCGCCAGTTGGGCTGGGGGACGATCGCCACGCGGTAGCCCTCGGCTTCGAGCAGGCGTCCCACGACGGCGGCCCCGAAAGCCGGGTGGTCGATGTAGGCGTCGCCCGAGAAGAGGATGACATCCGAGCTGCTCCCAGCCGCGTTCGCGGACCTCCTTGACGGTTGTCGGCAGAAACATTTTTCAGGAACAGGTTTTGTTTCGGGAGATTCACCCTCCCGTCCGATTCATTTTTGTCTTTGCCGTTTTTTGAAGGGCGGCCGCCTCTCCCCGGCTCACCGGGGCGGGCTTTCTCTTCGGAGTGGACTATTCCGCCGTCTCTGGCCCCGTCCTCCGGCTGATAGTGTAAATATTCCACTTTGTCGAGCAGGGCCTTGAAGTCTTCGGGCAGGCTTTGTCGAAGAGGACGTTGTCGGTGCGTGGCGGGGTGCTCGAATCCCAGCAGGCGGGCATGTAGTGCGTGGCGGGGCATCAGGGCGAAGCAGTTCTCGACGAACTGCCGGTACTTGGCGAAGGTCGTGCCCTTGAGGATGCGGTCTCCGCCGTAGCGTTCGTCGTTGAACAGCGGATGGCCGATCCACGCCATGTGGACGCGGATCTGGTGGGTGCGGCCCGTTTCGAGACGGCACTCCACGAGTGTTACGTAGCCGTACCGGCGCAATACCTTCCAGTGGGTTACGGCGTGCTTGCCGTCCGAGCCGTCGGCGAAAGACATACATCTTCTGCCGTTCGCGGGACTGCGGCCGATGTTTCCGGTGATGGTCCCTCGTCCTCGTCGAAGATTGCCCCACCCAGAGCCACGTAGCGGCGCTGGATCGTATGGTCGAAGAACTGTTTCGCCAGACGCGCATGGGTCTGTTCGTTCCTTGGCCACGACGAGGAGCCCCGAGGTGTTCTTGTCGATGCGGTGGACCAGCCCGGCGCGCGTCTGCTCTTCGGCCGGGATCCCCTGCGCGTTGAGGTGGTACATCAGGGCGTTGACCAGCGTTCCGGTGTAGTTGCCCACCCCGGGGTGGACGACCATCCCGGCGGGTTTTGTTGACGATCAGCAGGTCGTCGTCCTCGTAGGGGATCTCAAGCGGAATGTCCTCCGCGACGAGCTCCATCTCGCGCCGCGGGTAGGGGGCATCACGATCCGGATGCGGTCGAGCGGCTTCACCTTGTAGCTCGACTTGGCGGCTTTGCCGTTGACGAGATGTTGCCGCTGTCGGCCGCCGCCTGAATGCGGTTGCGCGAGCAGTGCTCCATGCGCACGGTCAGAAACTTGTCCAGCCGCAGGGGCGTCTGCCCCTTGTCGGCCGTGACGGCGAAGTGTTCGTACAGCCCGGCCTCCTCCTCATCCTCCGATTCGGCAGCCAGCGTTTCCTCCGGATCCTCCAGGAAGCCGTCGCCAGCGGGGGGTGTCGATATGGTGTTCGGCACTCATCAGTCGAAAAATCCTTCGTTGTCGTCGTTCGTGCGATGGGCCGGGGCTCCTCGGGCGGGTTCGGCCAGGGCCTCTTCGAGCGAGATGCGGGCCAGCGAATCGCTTTCGGCCACCTCTGCTTCGCGCCTCGGGCTTCGGCCCGCGGCGGCCGGCCGCCTGCTTTTCGGCCTCGGCCTGCGGTGGCTCGGCGAGTTTGTCGTCATCGAGCGTGAGCCGCAGGTCGACGCGCGAACCCAGCGCCGCGGCTGTGCTCGGCCCCGGGGACTGGATGTAGACGCGGGCATCCTTCTGGTTGAGGAGATTGATCCCCTCGTCGAAATCGATGCGTCCGATGTTCAGACCCGAGCTCCCAGAGGCGGCCTTTTGCCTGAGCGAGCGGCTGCCCGACCACCTGCGGGACGATCGTCGAGGCGTATCCCTCCTCGACGCCGACGTAGAGCGTGACGCCCGATCCCATTTCGGCCTCGATCCGGGAGTTCTGCTGGACGGGTTTCCCGCGCAATACTCCTCCAGCACGTAGTTCGTGGCCAGGTCGGGGCGATAGACCAGCTCGGCGATCTCCAGCCCGGCGATTTCGAGCATGTTCTTGGCCTGGCGCAGCGAGCGGCCCGGCGACATAGGGCACGGGCACCTTCTTCTGGCGGAAGGCTTGATTGTCAGGTAGACCGTGCGTCCGGGCTTCACCTCGACGCCTCCTTCGGGGAGCTGGTCGAGGACGACGCCCCCGCGTAGGCCGGCACGAAGAGCGAGTCGTTGATGTGCAGTTGCAGGTCGTGCTTGCGGGCGATGCGTTGAGCTTGGTCGAGCTGAACGCCCCGAGAGGTCGGGCACCGTGCGGCGGGCGCCGTGGCGCGTGCCGAACTGCATGACCAGGTGCGCGACAACGGCCATCGCGAGGATGATCGCCGCGATCAGCAGCGAGGTTCCACAGCAGCGGATGCTGCCGGAGGCCGGGAAAGGAATTCTGCGGTTTTCTCCATAGAGGCAGGTTATTTCGGCGCCTTCCGGTAAAGGTAGACGGCGATGCCGAGGTAAATGATATTGGGGAGCCACACGGCGATTCCCGTGGGGAGCGTTCCGCTCTTGGCGAACTCCTCGAAGAAGCGGTTGAAAAGGATGTAGGAGAAGCAGAGTCCGGTTCCGATACCGATATGGAGTCCGGTTCCGCCGCGGACCTTGCGCGGAGAGCGAGACGCCGATCAGCGTGAGGATGAAGGTCGAGAGGGGGTATGCGTAGCGGGCGTGCTTCTCGACCTCGATGATGTTGATCGAATCGGAGCCTTTGGCTCGCTGCTGTTCGAGGAACTGGTTCAGCTCGGTGATGTTCATGGTCTGAATCAGGTCGTTGATGGCCCCGAGTTCGGCGACTTCGAGGTTGATGAGCGTATCGAGGTTGCGGAACTGTTCGAAGTGTTTCCTGCCGTCGGCCGCGAATTCGCGTTTGGTGTATCGGGGGGCTGTCCAGCGTTTGGTTTCGGGGTCGAACTTGGCGTCGGAGGCTTCGAGCGAACGGACCATGGATCCGTTTTCGTAGCGTTCCAGGACGAAGAACGAGGCCTGGCAGGCGTTTCCGTTGTATCCCGCGGATGTAGGCGAAGGTGCCGGGTTCGATCTGGCGGTAGATGTGTCGGTCGTATCGGGTGTTCTGCTTTTTTGGGATGTACTCCTGCTGGAAGGCGATGACGCGGCGCTGGGAGATGGGGATATGAGCCAGAGGTTGAGGTCAGCGACAGCGACGCGATGATCAGCGCCCCGAGGAAGTAGGGCCACATGAGTCGTCGGAAGGACATGCCTCCGGACAACATGGCGACGATCTCCCGGTCTGATAAGGCCATCTTCGAGGTGAAGAAGATGCAGGCGATGAAGGTGAACAGTCCGCTGAACTGGTTGATGAAGAAGGGGATGAAGTTGAGGTAGTTCTCGGAGGATGGCCTTCATCGGGGGTGCGTGCAGCGGGCGGTCGTCGATTTTCTCGGCGTAGTCGAAGATCACGACGATGACGATGATCATCGCAATGGCGAAGAAGTAGGTTGCGAGGGAACTTGCCGGTATGTAGCGGTCAGCTTGAACCCGGCGAGGTCAGAGCCTTCTTGTGAGTTTTGCCATTCCCTCTCTTTCAGGCCTTGGCCCCGGCGAGGATGTGGTTGCGGGCCTCTCCAAAGCCGCAGGTAGAAGGCGATGTTGTGCAGCGAGGCGATCTGTGCGGCGAGCATTTCGCCGCAGGTAGCCAGGTGGTGCAGGTTTGTCGGCAATGTATTTGGCTGCTTCGCGGCGCAGTTCCGGGAAGGTGCAGCCCTGAACGATAGGGAAGAGACTCTGCTGATAGCCGTAGAGGGGCTCGGTTTCGTTGAACCGCTTGATGCAGCGGTCTAGCCAGCGCTGGGTGAGCATGAGGCTGTTCTTGGCGTACTGGTAATCGCTCTGTCCCGGTGGACATTCATCGAAGGCCATCATGATGTCGGCTCCGATGATGCGCTCGGTGTCCATTACATTCTCCGGTGTGAAGAAGTGCTTGCTGCCGTCGATGTGGGAGCGGAACTCGCAGCCTTCTTCCTTGAGCTTGCGGATGCCGGTGAGCGAGAAGATGACGCGCGACAACGTGAGCGTGATCCTCTCGCCGCGCGCCTCGCTGCGCGAAAAAATGTGGGGCGGCATGGGCTGGTGGATGAGCCAGCTGCGTTATTACGGGTCGTCGTTCCGCTTCTACCCGCAGGGCGTCAAGAGGCTCGGTCCGCTGGGAGCTGGGTTCGCGGGTTCTCTTTTTCCTGACGGCGATCTGCGCCCTGGCAGGTCATGCCGCCGGAGTACAAACTCGGCGCCGCGCTGTTTGTCGTCATCCGCTATGGGATCGTCCTCTTCGGGGTGCGCCGCGTGGCCCGGCGGCTGGGTGAAGAGGGAATCTCGGGGCGCTACTTCCTCTATGATCTGCTGAGCCCGCTGTGGGAGGCGGCTTTGGGCGTACTGCTGCTGCGCCGCGACGAACGGGTATGGAGATAGCCGACTATATCGTAGCCGAGGACCGGGAACTGGTGGCCCTTGTGCTCGGAGGCGACGATACGGCCTTCGAGTACCTGTTCAACCGCTATCGGGATGCGATCCACCGCCTTTTCGTGCAGCGGCTCGGGGGGACGAACGACGCCGACGATCTGCTGCAGGAGACCTTCATCAAGGTCTATATCAACCTGCACCGCTACAGCCGGGGAGTATACCTTCGGACAGTGGGTCTATACGATCGCGCGGAATACGTTCATCGACTTCGTGCGGCGGCGGCAGGAGGACTTGTCGATCGACGACCGCTTTTTCGGCCCCGGCGTCGAGTGCGCCGACTCCGGAGGAGAGCGTGATCAACCTGCAGCAGCGGACCCAGATCGAACACTACCTGAACGCTGGCTGGCCCGCGCTACCGGCAACTGATCGTGATGCGCTTTTTTCGACGAATACTCCTACGAGGAGATCGCGGCGAAACTCTCGCTGCCGCTCGGGGACGGTGAAGCACGCAGATTCACCGGGCCCGGGAGCAGATGTGCCGCCTGATCGCCGAGGGGAGAAGAACTGATAGCGGATGAACGGATTCAAAATCGAATACCCGCTTCCGTGAATTCAAAACGATGGAACTGATCGAAAAATATTTTCCGGATCTGACCGAAAGCCAGCGCGCACGCTTTGCCGCGCTGTATGACCTTTATGCCGATTGGAACGCGAAGATCAACGTCGTTTTCGCGCAAGGATTTCGACCAGCTCTACCTGCGGCACGTGCTGCACTCGCTGGCCATTGCGAAGGTTTGCCGGTTCGACGCCGGGGCGCGCATCCTGGATGTGGGTTGCGGGGGAGGTTTTCCGTCGGTTTCCGCTGGCGATTCTCTTTCCGGAGGCATACTTCACCGCGGCGGACTCGATCCGCAAGAGATCACGGTGGTCGAAGGGGTCTCGCAGAGCCTCGGGTCTGAACCTGACTCCCCCTGCGTGCGGGTCGAGACCTTGCCGGAACGTTACGACTACGTGGTTTCGCGGGCCGTGACGGCGATGCCGGAGTTCGTGGACTGGATCTGGTCGAAGATCGAACGGGGACAGCGGGCACGCTTCCGAACGGCATTCTCTACCTGAAGGGCGGTGATCTGGCCGAAGAGCTGGCCCGTACAAACACTGGGATCTCTACGATATCCATGCGTTCTTCGACGAGGAGTTCTTCGAGACGAAAAAAGGTGGTCTACACCCCGAAAAAAAAGCGTCGATTTTGTGCTCCTGAAACGCTTCTATGGTTGTTTCCTGCGGTGTTCGTGCTGCATGAGGCCGAAGAGATTCTCTTCCTGCCGCCCTGGCTGCAACGCCATCGGGGAGTGGCTCTTGAATCGTTTTCCGCGCGGTTCTTCCCGCCTGCTTCCGTTTTTGACGGGATTTCCCGCACGACCTTTGCCGGAATCGCAGCCGAAGAGTTCGTGCTGGTGCTGCTGGGTCACGGCATGGGCGTCATGGGCGGATGTTTGCTATCCGTGGCTGGCGCTGTTCCTCGCCGTTTGGCGTGCACCTTGTCGTTCATCTGCTGCAGGGGCTCTTGATCCGGCGTTACGTTCCGGTTGTCGCCACCTCCCTGATCGGTTTGCTCTATTGCGGATGGGGATTGCGGACTCTGCTTCAACTTGGAATGTTCTCCCTCCGGGAATATGTGCTTTGCGCCGTGGCGGGCTGTCTGATCGCCGGGGGGTCAATCTGTGGACCATGCACGCTTTGGCTGCAACGCTCCGCCGCCGTCCGCGAAACTGACCCCTCCGCCTCTTCTCTGTCTTTTTCAGCCTTTTCCTGTCTCTGCTTGCCCCCCCTCTGCCTCTCCCCGCAGAACGGGGACCAGAATCCGAACAAGCCTCTTTTTCGCCTCTAAGCTCCGTTTTTTATATTGCTGAATCTCAAAAAAAATGCTGCTCATTATAGACAAATGAATGGCATTTTTTGTAATTTTGTACAGCTTTTATAATGAATATCTTCGCATATGAAGAAATGGCAGAAAACAGTCGGTATTATTGCATTTGCGCTGATTGTCATATATGAGTTATTGATATGGGTAAATGCCTATGTAGATATGAAGTACATAGTAGAGCCCAATGGAAATAACTTTTTAGCAGAGCGTATGTATATGCGTATTGGCTCATTATCCTTTGAATGTGGCTGAACTTTTGCCTTGACGATATTCCTGTTCATATGCCTTTGGCATAAAGAAGGCAAGCGGTGAAAAGATTGGGTAAACGAATTGCGTATTAAGCGGGTTCGTTTTTCATTTGGATGCTCAACAGCCCGCATGCGGCCTGGATGTCCTCGCCCCGCGAGGCGCGGATCGTGGTCTGAATGCCGCGGGCGGTCAGCGCGTCGCGGAAGCGGACCATGGCCTCGTCGTCGGGCGAGAAGTAGGGCGACCCGGGAATCTTGTGGAAACGGATCAGGTTGATGCGGCACGATGCCGTTCAGTAGCCGCGACAGCTCGCGGATGTGGCGGGGGCGAGTCGTTCAGCCCGCTCATGACGATGTATTCGAAGGAGACCCTCCGCTGATGGGTGAAATCGTATTCGCGCAGAATCTCGACGACCTGGGCGATGGGCCAGGCCTTTTCGACGGGCATGATCTCGGCGCTCGTCGGGAAAGGGGTTGTGGAGACTCACGGCTAAATGAACCTTCGAAGCGTCGAGAAAGCGCCTGCCTGGCGGCACGACCCCGGCCGTGGAGAGGGTGATGCGGGTCGGGGACCAGGCGAAACCCCCACTCGGCGGTGAGGATTTCGAGGGCCCGCAGGACGTTGTCCGGATTGTCGAGGGGCTCGCCCATCCCCATGAATACGAGGTTTGTGAGGCCGGTCGCGCTCGGGGCAGAGACGATCTGGTTGAGGATCTCGGCTGCGGAGAGCGACTGTTGGAGTCCCTGGCGGCCTGTTGCGCAGAAGCGGCATCCCATGCGGCATCCGGCCTGCGAGGAGACGCAGAGCGTGGCGCGCGCCGTCGGGGAATAGGCCGACTCGATGAAATGGCCCTGCAGGGTTCGGAAGAGGTATTTTTGGTTCCGTCTGTGGATACGCTCTCGTGCTCCGGGGCGCGGGTGCGGGGAGAAACGCTCGGCAAGGTGTTGTCGGTGCAGGGCAGCGATATCGGTCATGCACAAGGGGTCTCGATGTGGCGGACATAGAGCCAGCGTGCGATTTGCCGGGCGGCGAATCGCGGCATACCCAGTTCGTTGCAGAGTTCTGCGAGTTCCGCGATTTTTTTCCGTACAGGTATTCCGGATCGGTCATTTTGCGACTTCGGGGTTTGTTTCCGGAGGCAAAGTAGGCAAAAATAAAGATTTTTTGAGGCTGGGCGCACGATTTTGAATTTTTATCCCTATATTTGTGGTGCATAGCGCGCCTGTGCCCGTATGAGGGTGCCCGAACGAGCCGGAGAACTGGAAAAAGCCCCGGAGGCTGGAGGTCAGGCTAAAGCCGGAGGACCGGAGGGTCGGAGAAAGCCGGAAAGGCCGGAGGGCCCGGAACCGGAGTCGGGATGGGGCGGAGTAAGGAAGACTCGAAACAATTAAAACCAGAAATAGATGGAAATCAAAAAAAATCCTAAAGCAGACCTTAAGAACAAACGGGGCCTTTTGCTGGAGATCGGCCTTGTGGTATCGTTGCTGCTCGATTGCGGCTTTCTCGTATACGCCGAAAGATTGAAGCGCATTGAAGGTAGACCTTCAGACGGCTATCGTCGAGGAGCAGATTGTCAGATTACGCGTCAGGACCAGAAGCCGCCCGAGCCCCCCAAGAAGGTGGAGGTGAAGGTGATCGCCGACTTGTTGCAGGTGGTTACCAACGACACGAAGATCACCACGGAGGTGGACTTTTACGGAGTTCGACGACGATGTGGAGATCGTGCAGCAGGTGGCTGTGAAGGAGGAGGTTATCGAGGATGACCAGCCGTTCCCTGATCGCCGAGACGATGCCCTCGTTCAGGGTGGCGACCTCAATACGTTCCGTGCGTGGGTTCAGCAGAATGTGAAAAATTCCGCAGATTGCCCTTGAGAACGGTATCCAGGGCCGTGTGGTTCTGTCGTTCGTGATCGAGAAGGACGGGCGTCTGACGAACATCCAGGTGCTGCAGACTCCGGACCGTTCGCTCTCGGAGGAGGCGATCCGCGTGCTGAGCAAGTCGCCGAAATGGTCGCCGGGCAAGCAGCGCAACCAGGTTGTCCGTGTCAAGTATACGTTGCCGGTTGATTTCCGCGTACAGAACTGATGCGGGTCTTCGGATCTTTTATATAGGGTATCCTGCTTCGTGGAGGATACCGTAGCCGTTATGAAACTTGAGCCGTCGGCCGGGATCGGGAAGCCTGTTCCGGACATTGGACGGCACAGAATGAACGGATTTTTTGGAAGAAAAGAGACAATCGAATAGCCCGGCGGAGTCTTCTCCGGCGGATTTGCGGCGAGCGGCCGTGTTGGTCGCCGTCGTTCGGGACAATCAGGAGGTGCGACAGGCCGAGGAGTACCTCGACGAACTGGAGTTTCTGGCCGAGACGGCCGACATCTGTTCGGTGAAAACGTTTCACCCAGCGGCTGCCGCAGCCTTCGTCGCGCATCTACGTCGGTCCCGGCAAACTGGAGGAGATCGTAACGTATTGCAAGGGAGGAGGAGATCGACGTGGTGATCTTCGACGACGAACTGACTCCCTCGCAGACGCGCAACATCGAGAAGGAGATGCCCTGCCGTCTGCTGGACCGCACGCGTCTGATCTTGGACATCTTCATCTCGCGGGCCCAGACGGCTATGCGAAGACGCAGGTGCAACTGGCCAACTACGAATACATGCTGCCCCGGCTCGCCGGCCTGTGGACGCACCTCGAACGGCAGCGCGGGCGGTACGGGAACGCGCGGTGGTGCGGGGAACGGGAGATCGAGACCGACCGCCGTGTCATCCGCAACAACATCGCCAAACTGAAGGAAGACCTGAAGAAAATCGACCGTCAGATGGCCGTCCAGCGTTCGAACCGCGGCAGCAATGGTCCGCGTGGCACTGGTCGGCTATACGAACGTGGGTAAATCGACGCTGATGAACCTGATTTCGAAGAAGCGAGGTCTTTGCGGAGAACAAGCTCTTCGCCACACTGGACACGACGGTCCGCAAGGTGGTCTTTTCGACAACCTGCCCTTCCTGCTTTCGGACACGGTGGGCTTCATCCGCAAGCTGCCGACGCAACTGATCGAGTCGTTCAAGTCGACGCTGGACGAGGTGCGTGAAGGCCGACCTGCTGCTCCACGTGGTGGACATCTCGCATCCGCAGTTCGAGGATCAGATCGCGGTGGTGAAACAGACCCTGCAGGAGATCGGGGCCGGGGACAAACCGGTTTATCTGGTCTTCAACAAGGTGGATGCCTATACTTGGGTCGAGAAGGCCGAGGACGATCTGACGCCGGCCACGCGCGAGAACCTTCGCTGGACGATCTGAAACGGAGCTGGATCGCACAGGCCAATACGCCGTGCATTTTCCTCTCGGCGTTGCAGCGGCTCAACCTGGAAAAATTCCGCTCGGATCTGTACGGTATGGTGCGCGAGATTCACGCCGGGCGTTATCCGTTCAGCAATTTCCTCTATTGACCAACCAACAAACCCACTAACCATGACACTTGCACGTTCTTTCCCAACAGAACACCGTACTGAACAAGTTCATTGCGCAGATCCGCGACCGTGGATTCAGAAGGATTCGATGCGTTTCCGGCGGAATATGGAGCGGATCGGCGAGATCACGGCCTACGAAATTTCGAAAGGCGTTCAGCTACAAAACCCCAGGTTGTCGAGACGCCGCTTGGCGAGGCGACCGTGGAGATGATCGACGATCAGTTGGTGATTGCGACGATTCTCCGGGCGGGACTTCCGTTCCACCAGGGGGTTTCTGAACTATTTCGACGATGCGCAGAACGCCTTGTATCGGCCTACCGCAAGAGCAAGAAGGACGGCACGTTCAACGGTCAAGGTCGAGTACATCTCGTGCGGGAGTCTCTGGAGGGAAGACGATGCTGCTGGTCGACCCGATGCTGGCCACGGATCGTCGCTCGTGCTGACCTACAACGCCTTGTGCGAGAAGGGCGGGACTCCGGCCTGCACGCACGTGGCGGCGGTGATCGCCAGCGAGCAGGGTGTCGACTACGCGATGAAAACATGCCCCACCAAACGACGACGATCTGGACGGCCGTGGTCGATGAGGAGCTTGACTTAGCGCTCGTATATCGTCCCGGGATCGGGGATGCGGGCGACCTGGCCTACGGGGAGAAAATCTGACGGGCGATGAAGCGGAAGATCGGGTTTGTTCTGGCTGCGTTTGCAGCCACGGTCGTGATGGCGCCGAAAACCGCTTTCTGTTTTCATGGCGTGGTATGCCGTGGAGGCTTCCGCAGAGCGGGCTTCGGCGGATGGCTGGCGGTGCTGGGACACGGGCTGTCGCTGGATCTGACCGTGGCGGGCTATGTCACCGCGTTGCCTGCTCGCTGCTCGTGACGCTCCCAACGCTGTGGGTGCGCCTTCCGGGAACGGCTCTGGCGGGGAATCCTGACGGGGTATTTCGCGCTGGTCGCCGTTTTCACGGCCGTGATCTTCGCCGTCGACGTCGCGCTGTACGAGCATTGGGGCTTCCGCCTGGACTCCACGATCCTGATCTATCTGGCCGATCCGAAGGAGGCGATGGCGAGTGTCGATTTCTGGCTTGGGGTGCGGCAGACGCTGCTGGCGGCGGTCTATGCGGGATTGATGATGATCGTGCTCTACCGACAGGTGCTGCGGCTTTTCGACGGCGAACCGACGGGTTGGCGCGTGGCCGTTCCCGGAAGCCTGGTGATGCTTCTGCTGGCGGGATTCGACTTCCTGGCCATCCGCGGCGGTACGGGGGCTTCGACGGCCAACGTCTCGAAGGTCTACTTCAGCTCCACGATGTTCCTGAACCATGCGGCGATCAACCCTGTCTTTTTCGTTTCTTTCGAGCCTGGGGACCAGAACGCGGACTACGCCTCGGAATACCCCTTCTACGGGGAGCCGGAACGTGCGGCCCGCTTCGAAGCGCTTCGCGGCAATGCCCGGAGGCTGCCGTCCCGGCGGAACGGCTCCTGAAGAGCGATCGTCCGAACGTGGTGCTGGTGATCCTGGAGAGCCTTTGCGCGCACGGTAATGGACGAGACGGTGAACGGCGAGGCCGTCATGCCGAACATGCAGCGTTGGAAGGAGGAGGGCCTCTGGTTCGAGAACTTCTTTGCCAATTCGTACCGTACGGACCGCGGGGAGGTTGCGATCCTGAGCGGCTTCCCGGCCCAGACGCACCTGTCGATCATGAAACTCCCGGCCAAGAGCCACAACCTGCCGTCGGTGGCGCGTACGCTGGGCGCTGCGGGCTATGCGACGAGTTTTTTCGTACGGCGGCGACCTTAATTTCACCAACCAGGCCTCCTACATGTACGCCACGGGATGGCAGGAGCTGATCTGGCAGAAGGACCTGCGCTTCGACGCCCCGGCTTCGGACTGGGGCTACGACGATCGGCTGATGTGCGACTGGTTCGCCGACCGCGTGATCTCGCTGGATGAGGCGGGCGAACCCTTCCTGGCGGGACTGCTGACGTTGAGCAGCCATACGCCCTTCGACGTCCCCTATGCGAAGTTCGATGACCGGGTGCTGAACGCAATGGCCTTTTCGGACGACTGCGTGGGTCGGATGCTCGATCGGTTGAAGGCCTCCCCGGCGTGGGGAAACCTGCTCGTCGTGCTGGTCGCCGACCACGGCTATCCCTACCCGCGGACGCTGGCCTACAACGAACCGCTGCGCCACCGCATTCCGATGATCTGGACGGGCGGTGCGGTGGCGCGAGCCCCGGTGGTGACGACCTACGCTTCGCAGATCGACCTGGCCGCGACGCTGCTGGGACAGTTGGGGCTTTCCGCACGCCGACTTCGATTACAGCAAGGATATTTTTTGCTCCGGGCACCTCCGCGGAAATTTGCCTACTATACGTTCAACGACGGTTTCGGCGTGGTCGATTCGCTGGGAGCCGCGGTTTGGGACGCCACGGGCAACCAGGTGGTGACGGCGACGAATCCCGAGTTGCTGGACGTGGGCCGGACGATGCTGCAGACGACCTATACGGACATCGGTCGCCGGTGAAAATACCGCATTTTTAGGTATTGCGGCGCGGGCTTGCCGGAGGTATATTTGCGACGGACGAAAAATACCTGTTTCTATGTTTGATAAATCCGGAGGATATGGCGGTGAGGACCGGATGTGCGATCTGGTTTGCGACCGCTATGCCGTGTTGCAGGTGATGAGCCGTTTCGGCATTGCGCTGGGATTCGGCGACAAGACCATCGCCGAGGTCTGTGCGGACAACCAGGTCGATACGGCGACGTTCCTGGCTGTCGTGAACCTGCTGATGAACTTCGGCAACGGCGAGGGAGCTGGCCGGGGAGGTCTCGGTCCGTTCGCTGACCGACTATCTGCACAACTCCCACGGCTATTTCCTGGACTTCCGGCTTCCGGCCATCCGGCGGAAACTGATCGAGGCGGTGGACTGCTCGCAGAGCGACGTATCGTTCGCCATCATGCGTTTTTTTTCGACGAATACGTGGCCGAGGTCCAGCGGCATATGGATTACGAGGAGAAGAGGGTTTTCCCTATGTGGAGTCGCTGCTCGCGGGGAGAAGAACACGACCTACTCGATGGAGATCTTCCGCCGGCAGCACGACCAGGTGGACGCGAAGCCTTGCGCGAGCTGAAGAATATCATCATCAAATATTACCCTTCCGGGAGCACGAACCAACTGAACGGCGTGCTGTTCGACATCTTCACGTGCGAGCAGGAGCCTGGCGTCGCACAACGCCGTGGAGGACGAGATCTTCATTCCGGCCGTTGAGCGGCTGGCGGCGACGGGCCCCGCGGACGGCGAAACCCGAACCGTTGAGCACGCGGGAGAAGGAGATCATCGTCTGCGTGGTGAAGGGTATGACGAACAAACAGATCGCCGATGCGCTCTGCATCTCGGCGCATACGGTCATCACCCACCGGCGAAACATCGCCGCGAAGCGCGCAGATCCACTCGGCGGCGGGTCTGACGATCTACGCCATCGTGAACAAACTGGTTGAACTCTCCGAGATCAAGGAGACGCTGCCCGAATCATAAACAAGCCATGACACGCGAATCGGAACATCCTCATCACACCCATTCCCACCACCACGCCCACAGCCATACGCTGACATCGCTGAACAAGGCCTTTTTGTGGGGTATTGCCCTGAATGCGGGCTTTGTCGCCGTGGAGTTCGCCGTGGGACTCTGGTACGGCTCGATGGGGCTGCTCTTCCGATGCGGGCCACAACCTCTCGGATGTGGCGAGCCTGCTGCTGGCGATGCTGGCCTTCCGGCTGGCGCAGGCGCACGCCACGCCGAAATATACCTACGGCTACAAAGAAGAGCACGGTGCTGATTTCGCTGCTCAACTCGGTGATCCTGCTGATCGCCGTGGGGTCATCGTCGCCGAGAGCATCGGCCGCATGCTGCATCCCGCGCCGGTCGAAGGCGGCGCCATCGCCTGGACGGCGGGCGTCGGGGTGGCGATCAACGGCTTCACGGCGTGGCTGTTTCTGAAGGACAAGGACCGTGATCTGAATGTCAAGGGCGCATATCTGCACATGGCCGCCGATGCGCTGGTGTCGGTCGGGGTGCTCGTTTCGGGACTCGTGATCTCGTGACGGGCTGGACGCTGATCGACCCGATCGTAGGGCTGGCCGTTGCGGGGGGTGATCGTGGCTTCGGTGTGGTCGCTGACACGCGACAGCCTGCGTCTGTCGCTCGACGGGGTCCCTGCGGGGGATCGACGTCGCGGGAGCCTGGAACAGCGAATGCGAGCCGTCCCGGGTGTGCAGGCAGTTCACCATATCCATGTCTGGGCGCTGAGCACGACCGAGAATGCCCTGACGGCGCATGTCGTGCTGGCGGACTTTTCGGAGTTGGAGCGAATCAAACGCGCCTTGAAGTCCGAGGCGGCCCATTCCGGCATCTCCCATGCCACGCTGGAGTTCGAGACCGCATCGGAACGCTGTGCCGATCTTTGCGACTGAAATTCTGTCAGATGATTGCCATCCGCCGGGGAGCGGCGCAATTCCAATCCGAACAGTTGGGGTTGGATTTGTTTTTCTCGGGGAGGCACCGATTTTTGCACCCATCAGGTGATGAATTCGAATTTGTGGGTGTGACGCAACTTCTCAGGCCGACTTGAAAACAAGTCGGCCGTTTTTATTGTGCTGCATGACGATTGGGGACTCGGGGAATTACGGACGGGATCGTATCCGCTTCCGCCCCAGGGGTGGCATTTTGCCAATCGGCGGATGGTGAGCCAGAGCCCCTTGACGGGCCCGTATTTGCGGGCGCTTCGAGCGCATATTGCGAACAGGTGGGTGTGAACCGGCACGAAGGGGGTGTCAGCGGCGAGATGCAGAGCTGGTAGAACCCTGACGAGCAGGATCAGCGGCAGGACGCAGATCCGCTTACAGGCTCTTTAGCAACCGATTCCAGAATCCGTCGGACGGCATGGGCGATGGTTTTGGCGGAGAGGTCTCCTTCGAGGAGTAGATGAGGGCCAGATCGAGGTTGAGCGGTGTCCCGGCATCGGTCAGGATCTGTTTTTGAGCCGATATGCCTCCTTGGTTCTGCGCCGCGCACGAGGTTGCGCTTGTTGGCGCGTTTGTGGAACTTCTTGGGGACCGAGAAGAGCACTTCGACGGAGCGTTCGGTATCGGGTTCCGCAAACCAGACATACCGGAACGGGAATATGAATCCCTTCTCTCCGGATTCGAAGAGTCGGCGCCCGCTCCCAGTGAGCGAAGCCTTTCGTTTCTGGAGAGTGAGTGTGCGGACATTTTTTGAGGTTTTATGGGTTTCCCGGAATGTTTTTGGGATGATCCGGAGGTCGGGTAATTGCCTGTTTTGCTGTCGTTTTTCGAGGCCGGGGCGTACGGAGCCGGTCGGATTTTATGAAGGGTTTTCTGCCGCCTGCTTGCCGGTTTTCGAGGTCTGGCTGTGCGAGGGTCTCTTGTCGCTTGGTCTGACTTTATGGAGGCTTTTTGCCGTGTGTCGTTTGCCGCCTACTGTCTGCCGCCTACTGTCTGCCGCCTACTGTCTGCCGCCTGCTGCCTGCCGCCGACCCTCTCTGCCTGCCCCTCTCTGTCTGCCCCTGCTGCCTGTCTCTGCTACCAGGCTCGCTTTGCCAGCCGCCTTCTACCCCCCCTCTTCACTCCACCCGGGGCGGAATCCGGTCTATTTGCCGGAATCCGCAGCCGTTGTGCGTCGAGTCCGGCTTTTTTTGGCCAGTTTATGCTGTTGTGTCCGGATGAACTCCTCTTTGCGCGTCGGCGACTCAGTTCCACGGGGGCGATCTCCTCGCCTTTCCGGACCTTCTGGACGAGGAGGTCGATCGCCTTGACCATCGAGGGAGCCTCGGGCGTGGGGGCATTGGCCAGTACGTTGATTCCGGCTTCGAGAGCGGCTTTTGAGCGTACCCTCTCCGAAGACGGCGACGGGCGGGAGCCCTTCGGTTCCGGGGAACTTCTCGACGAGGGCCTTCACATCCGAAGGGGAGTAGAGGGCCAGCAGGTCGTACTCCTCCATCTTGAGGGCTTCTTGAGGTCGCTGGCGACGGTCCGGGCGAGGATCACGGATCGACGGCGAGTTTGAGTTTTGCGAGCGTTTCGGGAGCCAGGCTATGGGGGTTCGCTCAGGGCGAGGAGGAACTTCTCCTCCTTGTGCTTGATGATGAGTCTCGACGAGGGAGGTAAAGGAGCCGTCGGCGAAGGGGAAATTTTGCGTTTCGGTATACGATGTACTTCTGGAGGTGAGGGCGACGGGCCTCGGTCTGACAGATGTACTTCATGGTTTCGGGGACGGAGATACGCCTTCTTTCGCAGATGTGGAAGAAAACTGTCCACGGTGGTCCGGGATGTGAAGATGACCGCGGAGTGCGAGAGGATCTCGACACGTTGCGCTCTGAACTCCTTCAGGGAGACGCCTTCTACGCGGATGAAGGGCCGGTAGGCGATTTCCACGTGGTGTTTCTGGGACAATTCGTAGAACGGGGACTTTTTCGATGACAGCGGGCCTCGGCTGCGAAACCAATACGCTCTTTACTTTCAACGTTACAGATGTTTAGGTTTGTCTTACGTGGGATCATCTTTGCCGCCAGGAGCCATAAGAGGCTGATTGGGAAGACTTCCCACGGTGCAAAGGTACAAAAACCAATGCAAAATCGAAATTTTTTTAAAATAAAGAGGTTGAGGGATTCTCAGGTATAAAACGGCCGTAATGATCAATTCCACGGCTCCGACGAAGAACCAAACGCCCCCGGTTCCGCGAGGGCAGAGTGCGAAGAGGAGGAGCGGGGGATGTGACGATGACGGCCAGCGCGAAATATGACTTTCGGAGCAGGGCGAGATGGGCGATGAATGGCAGCGAGAGGGTGACGGCCCCGGTGATTCGGATCACCGAAGCCTGGGAACACCACCACGGCGCACCAGGCTGCCGTGGCGAGGAGACTGAGTGCGAGGACGGCCCCTGTGAGAGCGGTTTTCCCGAATTCGGGAGTCATGAACGTGTCACCGTACTTGACGACGACAACCCCATGAATAACATGCCGATGGCGGTTGCGTGACATTCAGAAAGGGGCGAATCCGTTACCCCCTGGGCTCCTCCGAGATCCGCTTCTCCGGAGGTGTTGTCGCGGGATATGCGGCTCAGAGCGTTCTGACATCCCCGAGATTGCGGTAGAGCAGGGTTGCGTAGGTTGCGGCGAGCAGCAGTACGAACCCCTGGAATACGGGCATTGTCCGTGAGTGACGATCCGACGGGCCGTTCGAGGCGTTCGGGCTGCACGGTGAATGCGCGCCTCCGAAGAGCGCCGAGGCGGTGGTATCGCGCCAGGGTCCCGCAGCATCGGATTCCGCACCGGCGATCGGTCCTGCGCCCCACCCGAAGAGCAGCGAATCGGCCGATGTGAAGTGAAGGAAGTCCGTTTCGCTGCGCAGCGAATCCGCCGCTTCGTATTGCAGCGAATCCGTTCCGCGCGCCGGAGCGCCTCCGTTTGCCGCCGGGCCGAATCCACGCCTTCCCGGGACCGGAATCCGGCCGGTCTGTGCGGCCTTCTCCGTGCCGTGAGCCGACTCCAGCCCGATCCGTGTTCCTGCCGGGTTCCGCCCGGGGAGCGGGCCGGAGATTCATCCCGCAAAGGTCCGTTTGAGTGTGATGCGAATGGTGGTTCCCTTCCGATTTCGAGTCGATGACGGCGATCTTACCCTGGTGGTACTCCTCGACGATGCGGCGCGAGAGCGACAGCCCGAGGCCCCAGCCGCGGGTTTTGGTGGTGAATCCCGGTTCGAAGATCCGCTTTCCAGTTGCTTTTGGGAATCCCCTTTCCGGTATCCTTGACGTCGATCATGACATGCTTGTCGTCCGGAGGAGATGCGCACGTCGATGGCTCCATGCCCTGCAGGGCGTCGAGCGAATTCTTCATGAGATTCTCCACGACCCACTCGAACAGCGCGGCGTTGATGTTGGCCTGCACGGGGGCGATGGCCAGTCCGTTGTAGTCGAGCGTCACGTTGCGGGGAATGCGCTTGCGGAAATACATGACCGATTCGCCCACCACTTCGTTGATGTTCGCCGGGGTGAGGGGCGTCTCGGAGCCGATTTTCGAAAAACGGTCCACGATCTTCATCAGGTGCGTGAGGTCCTTGTTCATCTCCTCGACGGCCGTCTGGTCGATATTCTGCGAGCGGAGGTATTCGATCCATCCGAGCAGCGACGACGTTGGGGTTCCGAGTTGGTGTGCGGTCTCCTTGGCGAGTCCGATCCAGACTCGGGTTCTGCTCGTCGTGCTTCGACGAACGGAAGGCGACGAATCCCAGTGCGACGAAAGCCGTGATGACGAGGAGCTGCACGTAGGGGAGGTAGTAGAGCGACTTGAGCAGCGCCGACTTGCCGTAGAAGATGATGTGGTAATGCTGCGACGACCAGAACCGAACTTCACCGGGATCGGCGGGTTGTCGGACCGAAAATTTGTCGATCTGTTTCCGGAGCCGTCCGGGATGGTTGATGATCTTCTCGGGGATGAGGTGCGAGTTGATGACTTCGAGGTTCTCGTTGGTGATGATGAAGGGGATGTTGTTGCCGTTGGACATGATGTCGGCCACGAGCGGGTCCTGAATGGTCCCCATGACATCGCGGCTGACGCGTTCCATGGCGTGTGCCCAGAGGGCGACGTCGTGCTGCTCCTTTCCCTTGAGCTTCCGGGCCATGTCGTTGGTGTAGAGCAGGGACAAGGCCCCGAGCGTAACGCCGACGACGATGACGACGAGCCGGTTCCGGAAGGAGAATTTCTGCGCGTGGAATTTCATGTCGGGTTTATTTCCGGCGGTGTCCTGTTCGGATACGATCCGGCGATACTCTTGGGGGTTGTTCAGCACGTCGAGGGCCCGTTGCACATCGGTATCCCCGGGGAGCGAGTGCTCGATCACGCCGGCCTGGTAGCCGTGGCGCATGACGATGTCGTTGTTGATCGTTCGATAACTTGCTCGCGGTAGGTTTCGAGATTGGTCTGCGTGTCGTCCTTCAACTCGGCCTCCACCTTTCGAACTTCTCTTTCAGGTCGGCGAACAGGTCCTCGTCGGCGGCCTTTTTCAAGGCTTTGAGGGCACGGCGGGTATCCGACTCATAGGGGACCTTTTTGTCCTTCATGAACTCCGCGAAGTCGGCGTAGTCCTTGTCCGAGATCGAGAAGGTGCGAATATCGATGGTGCCTGCCCGGGATTCCGGCGGGTATATTCGTCCCCGAAACTGATGAACCCCATGGCATAGAGCGTCATGGCGAAGCGCGAGATGTATTCGGGCTCGGTGCGGATGTCGGGCATGATGCCTCCCCCGTCGTAGACCTTTCGTCCGGCGCGGGTCGTGAACTCCGAGATCAGCGAGTCGGGGACCGTACGGATGTCGCCCCTCCTGCGAATGGAGTAGTCGATGGCCTGGATGCAGCGGGCCCGAGGGGATGTAGTATTTGGCGGTGGTGAGTTTGAGCATGGTGTTGTAGCCGAGGGGGCGGTGGACTGCACGAGGCCCTTTTCCGAAGCTGCGCTGTCCGATCAGCACGGCGCGGTCGAGGTCCTGGAGGGCTCCGGCGACGATTTCGGCTGCCGAGGCGGGAGCCTTCCGTTCACCAGAACGACGAGCGGCAGGTCCGGGAGCACGGGCTCCCGAACTGGTCCAGGAACACCTGCTTCCGAATCCTCCGAACGTCCCTTGGTGCTGAGACCTCGGTGCCTTTTTCGGGACGAACATGCCGAGGATCTTGATGGCCTCCCTGCATGATGCCGCCGCCGTTCGAACGGTAGTCGAGCACGAGTCCCTTCAATTCACCCTTTTCCGAAGGGCGTTCGACGGCGGCCCGCATCTCTCTCGTAACACCCTTCGGTGAAGTCGCTGTGACGGATGTATCCGATTCCGTCGGCCACCCATCCGGACATAGGGAACTCCGGGGATGGCGATTCGTTCGCGGCGGATGACGGCGGTCTGTTTCGATCCGTCGAGGTGTTCGACCTCGACACGGACCTTGCTGCCGGGTTCACCCTTGAGGCGGAGGATACCTGCTCGGTGGTGAACCCTTGGCATCCTTTCCGTCAATGGCCAGGATCTTTGTCACCGATCTTGAGGCCTGCGAGGTCGGCGGGCGAACCCTGATAGGGCTGTGCGATGCGGACGTAGTCCTCCTTCTGACGGATGAGGGCCCTGATTCCGCCGTACTTGCCGGTGGTGAGGAGTTCGAAAATCCTGCATTCCCCTTTTCGGGGATGTATTCGGTGTAGGGTCGAGGTCGCTGACCATTCCGGCGGCAGCCCTCCATCAGTTTGTCGGGATCGACCTCGTCGACGTAGTTGAGCGAGAGTTCGCGCATCATGTTGACGGTGATCTCCATGTTTCGTCCGAGCCCAAAGTCGTTCCGGGCGGCGAAGATCGTAATGGCGGCCGCGGCGACAAGCGTTGCGGCGGCCAGCGAGCGTATTTTCTATTCATGGCGTCCGATCCTGTTGAGATACGAATCGAGCCGGTAGTGTACGGGCCACGCCGCGGCGGATACCCTCGATCCGGATCCATTGTCCATATTGTTCGACCTTTTGATCTCATCCTCCCCGAGCAGCCCGAGTTTTTTGGGCCCAGTTGTCGGCCCGCCGAAGGTCATCACGCCGTCGGCTTCGCTGCGGAGCGAGAACCCTTCGGAGCGGAAGGCGTTGAGATCTGTTCGCGGTTTTCGACGACGTCACCCTCGACCTGCCGCACGATGAATCCGAATTTGGGATAGAATGCCGCGAGCAGGAGGATCGCCCGGGCAGCAGCATTCCCCGGGGTGTGGAACATCACGTAGAGGGTCTCCGGGATGGAGAGGCGAGCGGTTCCAGCGAGGCGGTTCAGATACATGATCGCTGCACATAGAACGCACAGCGCGCAGAAATATTTTAACGATCGAATGAAGTATTTCATGGCAAAACCTTTTGTTCGTAGTCTGTCCTTTTTCGTGCGGGGCTCCGAGAGCCTTTGAGTCCCGGGAGTCCCGGTGGGCCCGGCCTTCCGGATCCCGGATGTCGATTCACCTATTTTTTCCGTATGGGCGGCGATTCGGTCCGCCACCTCCCCGCATGAGCCATCCGGGCGTGGATGTTGCGCCACAAATTCCGACGCTTTCCGCCTCCTCGAACCATCGGGGGTTCGATCTCCTCGGCCTCCTCGACGACGTGGGTCCGGGGATTGGCCCTGCGGCACACCTCGGAGAGTACCTTTCCGTTCGAGGACTTGCGCCCGCAGACGAAGACCACGACGTCGAACTGCCCGGCGAACTGCGTGAGATACTGCTCGCGGTTGGCGACCTGACGGCAGATCGTGTCGTCAATCCGCACCTGTTTGGGGTCAGCGGCCCTCCGCTTCATCTCGGCCCCGAGCGCTTCCGAAGAGCGCGATGCTCTGGGGTCTGCGAGAGGAAGTAGATCGGGCGGTG
>VOFC01001788.1_pt1 | contig 46539 bp, 84 predicted proteins | sample 5384161 | NCBI WGS metagenome assembly VOFC01 (sample SAMN12384722, study PRJNA508395) | human gut metagenome | isolation source: healthy gut B | host: Homo sapiens | reverse complement strand
CCGCTTCGCGCCGTCGTTGACAGCCCCGCCCGTCTTTGCTGGTAGGCAATCAAGGGGCGACAGCAAGGAGTACTGCCGCCCCGCACTATTATTCAGAGAGGGGGAATTTCCATGACCGAAGATGAAGCCTACAAGGTGCATATCCAGTACACATTCAATGCCTTTTGCAAGGTAGTCATTCGTCACGCAGCCATAGATAAAATCTTGAAGCTGCGCCGGAGGTGGGAACGGGAAGTTTCCCTTGACTACCTGATGAATGAGAAGTTTGTCCAGCTTGCCGAGCCGGAGCAGCTTGAAGAATATCTTTTTACCGCCTGCGGCCAGACCGCCGTTCTGTATCATGCGGAGCTTGCCGCCGCCCTTGCCCTTTTGCCGGAGCAGACGCAGGAAGAAATTTTTCGTTACTATTTCCTGCGCCAGCCGCAGCGAGTGATCGGCGTACATATTGGCCGGACACGCAGCACAGCGGGGCGGCATATCCAGCTTGCCTTGCAGCGGTTACGGCGGCTCATGGAGGGAAAAGACTATGAGTAAACTTCTCCCCTATGAAACAATCGTCAAAGCCCATGAGGGCGACCCGGACGCAATCGACACCATTCTTTCCCACTATGCCGGATATATCCGCTACTGTTCCAAAGTACACGGGAAAGTCAACGCCGAAGTTGAGGAACATATAAAGCAACAGCTCATTGCCGCCCTGTTCAAATTTCGCTTTGACCGATAAACAAAGAACAAACACTGGCTGTCATTAGCGGTTTCACTCCAGCCAGTTTACAATTCATCTATTCCTAAAGGAAGCAGGTCATAGTATAATAGAACCAACGACAAATATACTTTTTAGGGGAGATATAGCAATATGAAAAGTAATAAATACTTAACTATTGGCTTATTAACAGGATTTATTGTCGGTGGTTGCATAGGTGTGTTGGCATGGGCGTTTTTGCAAAATCTTTTTTGCTATTTCTATTTGTGCAGGTATCGGAATGTTGATTGGAATTGTTATAGGTACATTGATTGATTATGAAAAAAATAATCATCAAGAGAAATAGAAAAAATGCACAATGCCTTAAAGGGAAAACAGGAATTTATTGTGCTATCCATCATCGGGCCAACCTGACCTGAACTTTCAAAACTGAATAACCGCCGCCCACCGGCGGCCAGCGAAAGCAGTAAGTCTGAAAAAAGATTTGCTGCTTTTTTCTTTGTCCGTTTGGCAAAATCGCAAAGTCATCCGTAGTAGGTAGGTGAAGCCGGAAACAAAAAATTTTCTGCGGCGGTAGCCAAATCTGCATTTTCTGTATTTCTAAGGCAAAAGAAATTTTGAAAAATCCCCGGCCAGCGGGTAGCTGGCGGCCTTTGAAATGTATCTTTAGCGGAAAGAAAGAACTGCGGGTAAAAATCGCCCCACGCCGTAAGATTTTTGCAGAAATCCGGCCAAAACAGGCGGCAGCTATACGAGTAGTAAGTGCAAGGGGAAATCTACGGCTTACTTAGAGCAAGTTTCTACCACGGTGCCAAAATCCGCAATTCTGCGGTTTTGCCCCTCGCGGGAAACTTGTTGGGGAGTGCCTTCCCCAAACCCTGCTATGCGGCTTACGCCGCAAAAATATTTCTGTCCGGCAGACAGGAAATGCCCCGAAAATAGCTAACAGACCAGCCCATTTTTTGTGATAAGTGAAAGGAGGTTTACAGCCCATGCCGAAGCGATACAACACCCCCCACCGCAGCCATGTTGTGAAAACCCGGCTGACCGATGAAGAATACGCCGACTTCACAGAACGGCTTGCGCCCTATGGTATCAGTCAGTCCGAATTTCTCCGGCAGGCCATCCGGCGCACTACCATACGCCCCGTACTCCATGTGTCGTCAGTCAATGACGAGCTGCTCTCCGCTGTCGGGAAGCTCACAGCCGAGTACGGCAGGATTGGCGGCAATCTCAACCAGATTGCCCGCACCCTCAACGAGTGGCATAGCCCCTACCCGGCTATGGCAAAGGAATTGCGGGAAGCGGCCGCCGACCTTGCCGCCCTCAAGTATGAAGTCCTAAAGAAAGTAGGTGACGCCGTTGGCAACACTCAAGCATTTAGGCTCTAAGAACGCCGACTACGGAGCCGCCGAACAATACCTGCTCTTTGAGCATGACGAATTTACTATGAAGCCCGTCCTTGATGAAAACGGCAGGCTTATCCCCCGTGAGGATTATCGCTTGTCCACGCTGAACTGCGGCGGCGAGGATTTTGCCGTTGCGTGTATGCGCTCCAATCTCCGCTATGAGAAAAATCAGCGGCGGGAGGATGTGAAAAGCCACCACTATATCATCAGCTTTGACCCACGGGACGGGCCGGACAACGGCCTGACCGTAGACCGGGCGCAGGCGTTGGGGGAGCAATTCTGTAAAGAGCATTTCCCCGGCCATCAGGCCCTTGTCTGCACCCACCCGGACGGGCATAACCACAGCGGCAACATCCATGTGCATATCGTCATTAACAGCCTGCGGATAGAGGAAGTGCCGTTCCTGCCCTACATGGACAGGCCAGCGGACACGAAAGCCGGGTGCAAGCACCGCTGCACCGACGCAGCCCTACGCTACTTCAAGTCCGAGGTCATGGAGATGTGCCACCGGGAAGGACTTTACCAAATCGACCTCTTGAACGGCAGCAAGAACCGTGTCACAGACCGGGAATATTGGGCGCAGAAAAAGGGACAGGCCGCACTGGACAAGCAGAACGCCCCCATGATTGCAGGCGGTATCACGCCCCGGCAGACCAAGTTTGAAACGAACAAGGAGAAGCTGCGGCAGACCCTACGGAAAGCCCTTGCCACCGCTGCCAGCTTTGACGAGTTTTCCTCTCTGCTGTTGCGGGAGGGTGTGACCGTCAAGGAGAGCCGGGGGCGGCTGTCCTACCTCACGCCAGACAGGACGAAGCCTATCACCGCCCGGAAGCTGGGCGGCGACTTTGACCGCACCGCCGTCCTTGCCGTTTTGGAGCAGAACGCCCAGAGGGGCGTAACGGTTCGCTACACCCCGCAGCACCAAGCCGCCAGAGCCGCCGAACAGACCGCAGCCATACCCGAATACCTACACGCCGGGAAAGGCCGCTTACAGGGCGAAAAGACAGGGAAAATCGACCCCAGACAGGACAGTGTGCAGCGGCTTGTGGACATTGAGCAGAAGATGGCCGAGGGCAAGGGCAAAGGCTATGAACGATGGGCGAAGATACACAATCTGAAACAGGCCGCCAAGACCCTGACCATCTACCAACAGTACGGCTTTTCTTCCCCGGAACAGCTTGAAGCCGCCGTTGCTACCGCCTATCAGGAAATGCGCCAGACCAGCGGCGAACTGAGCACTGGAAACGAAGCTGCAAGGGAAAAGGGAGTTGCGGCAACAGGTACTTGCCTATGCCAAGACCAAGCCCATCCGCGAGGGGCTGAAAGCGCAGAAATCCGAGAAAGCCCGCGCCGCATACCGCCAGGCAAACGAGAGCGATTTTATCATAGCCGAAGCCGCCGCCCGGTATTTCAAGGCACAGGGGCTTACCAAGCTGCCCGGCCGAAAAGCGTTGCAGGCCGAGATCGAGCAGCTTATCTCCGAGAAAGACGGCCTGTACAACACCTATCACGAACAGAAGCAGCGGTTCAGGGAGTTGCAGACCGTCAAGCGGAACATCGACCAGATTTTGCGCCGGGAAGAGCCGCACCGCAGAAAGGAGCAGAGCCATGAACGATAAGCCGTCCCGCATGGACTACCGCCAGCACCAGGCAGCCCGCCGCCTTGTGCATGAGTGCTGTAACTACGACGAGGGGAACTGCCTGCTGTTAGACGACGGGGAGCCTTGCGTGTGCGTCCAGAGCATTTCCTATTCCCTCATGTGCCGCTGGTTCCGTGTGGCTGTCCTGCCCCTTGACGGGGAGCTGGCCGCAGCCCTCTTGTACCGGGGGAGCCGGAAACGCTGCGCGGTCTGCGGGGCGGCCTTTGTCCCCAAATCCAACCGGGGGAAATACTGCCCCGGCTGCGCCGGGTGCATGAAGAAACGCAAAGCCGCCGAGAGAAAGCGGAAACAAAGGCAGAAATGTCACGCTTTAGAGCCTTTCAAACCCGCATAAATCAAGGCTTTTTTCGTGGGTGTCAAAGGGTGTGCGATACATTTATCCTTTCCCCCCGGAAACGGCGTCCTAAAGCGTGACAAAGCCCAAAAACGACACAACACAGAGGGAGGTGATACTATCGCTGATTATATCAGGGCAGACACCACGCTGCCCGCCTATCTTCCATACCCCCGTTTCCTGCTGAAAATGGAGATTTCACAGACCGCCAAGCTGCTGTATGCGCTTTTATTAGACCGCTCCACCCTGTCACAGAAGAACGGCTGGCAGGACGGCGAGGGCAGGATATTCATTGTCTACCCCGTTGCGGAGATAGCGGAAATGCTGGACAAGGGTTGTACCGCCATCAAGGGAGCCTTGAAAGAACTGGACGCAGCCGGGCTTTTAGAACGGGAACGGCGGGGCTTCTCCGCACCCAATCGGCTTTATGTGAAAGTGCCGCCTGTCCCAGTGGTACGGTTTTCCGACCAACTGATGGCCGGAAAAGCGACCCTCATACAGTCGGAAAAGCGACCTTATGACGGTCGGAAAACCGACCCTATGATGGTCGGAAAACCGACCCCTAACAAAACTAATATAAACAACTTAATAGAGAACCAAACAATGAGAGCGAGTGGGGAGCCGCCCACAGCTTATGGCCGATATGAGAATATTTTTCTGTCAAAGGACGAATATGACGAGTTACAGGCAGAATACCCGGACAGGCTGGAACGGCTGATTGAGGAAATGAGCCATTACCTTGCCGCCAGCGGGAAAGCCTACCAGAATTATGCCGCCGCCTTGCACAGATGGGCGGCCAATGACAAAAAGGGAGCCGTAAAACAGGGCATCCCCGACTATACCTGTATGGAGGGAGAAAGCTTATGACAAGTGAAATCAAAGATATTTTGGAGAACATGACAACCGCCGCCCCGGAGATGGAGGACTATATCGGCGAGGACGGACTGCTTTACTGCGGAAAGTGCCATACGCCGAAAGAAGCCTACTTCCCGGAGGGTAAGGAGCTGTTTGGCCGTGACCGCCACCCGGCAGAGTGCGACTGCCAGAGAGCCGCCCGTGAGCAGCGGCAGGCCGCCGAGGAACACCGCCGCCATGTGGAAGCCGTGGAAAATCTGAAACAGAGGGCTTTTGCCGACTCAGCCATGCAGCAATGGACATTCGAGAACGACAACGGCAGAAACCCGCAGACCGGGATTGCCCGGCGGTATGCGGAGCATTGGGAAGAAATGCAGGCCGAAAACATCGGCTGCCTGTTCTGGGGGAACGTCGGCAACGGGAAAAGCTGCCTTGCGGGCTGTATCGCAAACGCCCTCATGGAGAAAGAAGTCCCCGTATATATGACGAACTTCGCCGTTATCCTGGGCGACCTCTCTCCCGGCTTTACAGGCCGGAATGAGTATATTTCCCGCCTTTGCCGCTATCCGCTGCTTATCATTGACGACTTCGGCATGGAGCGTGGCACCGACTATGGACTGGAACAGGTATTCCATGTGATTGATACCCGATACCGCAGCAACAAGCCGCTGATCGCCACCACCAACCGCCCGCTGGACGAGTTGAAAAAGCCGACAGACACGGCCCATTCCCGGATTTATGACCGACTGCTGTCCATGTGCGTCCCGATACGCTTTACTGGCGTCAACTTCCGGCAGGAAACCGCAAAGCGGAAAATGGAAACCATGAAGAAACTGCTGGCTGAATGAAAGGAGTATTGCCTATGGAGAATATCAAGCAGCACGACCACCGTACCACCCGCCGCCCCGACTGCGTGACGGAAATCCGCATAGGGAATTCCGTTCTTGTCGTGTCCGGCTTTTTCAAGAAAGACACCACCAGCACCGCCGCCGACAAGATGGCGAGGGTACTGGAAGCGGAAGCCGCTGCTACACAAAAAAAGGCGATTTGACAAGCTGTAAAGAAGCAGATTTATCACTTTTACCGCTGTACAGCCGCCCCTGTTCCGTGGTACAATGAAACCACGGAATAGTGGGGCTGGCTGTCGGAAACGGAGGATTTTATGTTAAGACAAGCCACCCAAAACCTCATTACCGCCCTTTATCCGAGATTGTCCCATGAGGACGAATTGCAAGGCGAGAGCAATTCCATTTCCAACCAGAAACGGATTTTGGAAGCCTACGCCAAGCAGAACGGCTTTACCAATCTGCGCTGGTACACCGACGACGGCTACTCAGGTGCGAACTTCCAGCGGCCCGGATTTCAAGCCATGCTTGCAGACATTGAAGCCGGGAAAGTCGGCACCGTCATAGTCAAGGACATGAGCAGGCTGGGGCGTAATTACTTGCAGGTGGGATTTTACACGGAAATGCTGTGCCCTCAAAAGGGCGTGCGTTTTATCGCTGTCAATGACAACGTGGACAGCGCAAACGGCGGCATGGACAATGATTTTACCCCTCTGCGGAACTTATTTAACGAATGGCTGGTGAGAGATACGAGCAAGAAAATCAAGGCAGTAAAGAAAGCAAAAGGCATGAGCGGCAAGCCTGTAACCAGCAAGCCAGTCTATGGCTATCTCATGGACAAGGACGAGAACTATATCGTTGACGAGGAAGCCGCCCCGGTTGTCCGGCAGATTTACCAGCTTTGCCTTGCGGGAAATGGCCCGACCAAGATTGCCCGTATGCTTACGGAGCAGCAAATCCCCACGCCGGGGACGCTGGAATACCGCAGGACGGGCAGCACCCGACGCTACCACCCCGGCTATGAGTGCAAGTGGGCGACAAACACCGTCGTCCATCTGCTGGAAAACCGGGAGTACACTGGCTGTCTGGTAAACTTCAAGACGGAGAAGCCCTCTTACAAGGTCAAGCACAGCGTTGAGAACCCCATCGAGAAGCAGGCTATCTTCCCAAATCACCATGAGCCGATTATCGACACGGAAACATGGGAGCGTGTGCAGGAGTTACGCAAGCAGCGAAAACGCCCGAACCGCTATGATGAAGTGGGGCTGTTCTCTGGTATGCTGTTCTGCGCCGACTGCGGCCATGTGCTGTATCAGCAGCGGTATCAGAACAAGAACCGCAAGCAGGACTGTTATATCTGCGGCAGCTACAAGAAGCGTACCCGTGACTGTACGGCACACTTTATCCGCACCGACCTTTTGACGGCGGGCGTGCTTTCCAATCTCCGGCAAGTGACGGAATACGCCGCCAGGCATGAGAGCCGCTTTGTAAAGCTGCTCATCCAGCAGAACGAAATCGGCGGCAAGAGAAAGACCGCCGCAGCCACGAAGCAGCTTGAACAGGCCCAGACACGCATTGCCGAAGTGAACCGCATTATCAAGCGGCTGTATGAGGACAATGTAAGCGGCAAAATCAGCGACGAGCGTTTCATGGAGCTGTCGGCGGACTATGAGCAGGAGCAGCGGGAACTGAAAGACCGGGCTGCCGCTTTGCAGGAGGAACTTTCCAAGTCGCAGGCCGCCACCGTCAACGCCGAAAAGTTTATGGGGATTGTGCGAAAGCACCTTGCCTTTGAGGAATTGACCCCCACCCTCTTGCGGGAGATGATTGAGAAAATCGTCGTGCATGAGTGCAGCTATGACGAGAACGGCACCCGCAGGCAGGACATTGAGATTTATTACAGCTTTGTCGGCAAGATTGACTTGCCCGAAGCCTAACGCCCGACCTATCCGACACAATGGCCAGTGCCGGATAGGAACGGCAAAATTTTTTACACTTCTATTACTTCTTTAGTCATTTTTAGAAAATTTACATGGTGGAAATATGCCAGGATTGAATTTATCAACCAAATGGTTTGTAATATATAAAGTTAAGGTACGATTAGACATGGAGGAATATAACTTGGAAGTTTTGTATAAAAATTAGAAAACTTTACAAACGGCTTTTTAGTCTAATCCTATATGTTATCCGTTTTTAGTTTTATTGAATTTTATCCGTTCTTACTTTAAATTTGTGTTCTGTCTCGCTAAATGCACGGCTTAGTTTCTATATGCATGTTATAGTTTAACGATGACATTTGATGTATAGACAAAACTAGTAACGGGTAAAGCTTAACGGCTTTCCCTTTTTTCGTTTCTTTTATGAAACTTAGGCGTGCGCTTTTATCTCCTTTTCGCATTGAATGGTTTCTTTATGTGAAACTATAAAATGTATTTAGAAATCTATTCCGATAAAAGTGCTCAAAATCGTTAAACTAAGACTGGGTAACTTAGTCTAAAACTAGTCTAAGAATGTTTTAACTAAGCACACTGTCTCTCCAAAACTAACAACTTCCATTGTTGGTCTTTTTTATGTCCGTTTGCTCGTTTTTCTTAAACTAAGAGCTTCTTTTTAGAAAAAGTGATTCAGTGAAATGACCACATTTTCCTTTAACTAACAACTTCTTTTACAAAACTCATACAGTGAGTTGGCACTAAAACGGTTAAACTAAGAATTACGTTTACAAATTGGTAATATGATGGTGTTACAAATTTTTTTGTATGAAAACTAAACACGATATATTTCTCTCTACAAACCACTTATATTTTGTGTTAGAATAAATTAATAAATCGGGATTTATCAGAAAATGAGGAATAGTTGAAATGGAGGCGCTATAATAACATGAAGATTGAAGGGAACCAGAAAGAACTGGATGCAATGGTAGAATTTCATAAGGGAAACCGTGTCGAGGGGCTGAGACTGCAAGAAGAATTTGCAGCAATTTCGTAAGGAGTATAAAGACAAAGATCACTGTCCTTGCCTGAAAGCCTGTCGTTATCACGGAAACTGTAAGGAATGTGTAGCAATCCACAGAGCGCATCAGGAACATGTTCCTAATTGTATGCGACCATTGATTAATAAAAAAATGAAATTGATGTCAGAATTAACAGAGCATACCTTGGCAAATGAAATAGAAGCTCCACATGAGATTTTAAGAAAATAGGCAAGTCAAATTTCAGTTTGTCGATGTATAGACAAAACTAGTAACAGGTAAACCTCATCAATTTACCCGCTTTTTTATGCCTTCTATTTAACTATGGGGAGTATTTTGGAGGTTTCTGTGAGGATGGCTTGTCCAAGTTGTAAAAAAGAAGACCTTCATCGAAAGCACCTGCATCTAAGAATATCTGTGATTACATCTTGAACGCCTAAGGACAAAGAGACTTAATGTTTCTTTTGTTTTTTGTGCTTTATTGAGCACGAATAAGCAAACGTAATTTTTAGTTTCATGAAGTGAGAACAAATCTTTTTCTTAAAAAGAAGTTTGTTTAGTTTCATGAAAACAGTTATAAAGCGATATAGGTTTTACAAGTTTTTATTGGTAATATGATGGTGTTACAAATTTTTTTGTATGAAAATTAAACACGATATGTTTCCTCTCTACAAAACCACTATATTTTGTGTTAAAATAAATAAATAAATCGAATTTGTATGATTGAAATGAAAACTTCAAAAATATATTGACTTGTACGTAACGTACACCCTTATACTATCATCACAAGGAGGTGTGTCCGATGTTATTAAATGAAATTATTAAGGAAGTCGGAATGACAAAGCGTGCAGTTAAATACTATGAAGAAAAAGGATTGTTGTCAGTAGATAAAGATAGCAACGGCTATCGAAACTACTCCATGCAAGACGTTAAAACTTTAAAAAATTTCGGTATATAGAAAGCTTGGGATTGGTATTAAAGATATACAAACCCTTTTGGAAAAAGATGATAAAAGTATTCTTTTACGTATTTATCAGGAAAAATTACAGGAAAAAATTTTACAGGACTCAGAACTTGAAGCGTTGAAGCAATTTATAGATGATGGTAATGAAGACAAGGCAAATGAGATACTTGATTACCAAACTGTCGAAAATGCGATTGAGTCTTTATTACCGGGGAAAGAATGGGAGATTACTTAAAAAAGTCACTTAAAAAGTCACTTCAAACCATTTCTTAATGTGAGATTAAAGACTCTGGAGCAGAAACAAGCCTTACGGAATATCTTAGAGTGTTGTGATAATACAACATTGAAAATTCCTTTTATTATGGGATTAGGTGTAAAAATAGCAGGTGTGATTGCACCGGAAACAAGAACTGCAGATGAGATGATAGCTTATTATCGTGATATGAGTGAAAGCGAATATGAAAGATTAAAAGAAGTGGTATTGAAAGGTGCTAAAATAAAAACTGGCATTATGAAATATCACCCGTCGTTTGTTGCACAAAGAAAAATGCAGAAAGAGTTCCAAGATAAAGGATATAACGATATATTCATTCCTAACTTGATGGCTCTATCTCCGCAGTATGCAGAATATAAGAAAGCATTAGATAAGGTGAATGATAGAATGTGTAGAGAACTTGGACTGCATTATGATAGCAACTACAACTTAGTTATAAAAAATCTCGAATAAATTAGTGTATCTAAAAAAGAAACAGAAGTTGGAAGGAGAAGTACTTATGCGTACCAAGAAAGTAATATTTAGTGTTTTAACGATTATTTTCGGTTCTCTTGGACTGATGAACATAGTGTCTACTGATATAACACTGCCAATTATGTTTGTTTTTATGGGATTAACCTTTTGACGAATGCAAGGGAGTGTTATGATAATGGTGCAAAAGAAAGATGCTATGATATTTGCAGGTGTAGCAATTTTTGTCTATGTAGTTACTGCATATAACTTGATAATCAGATTAATGCCTTTATATCAGATTTCATTAATAGAGGATTATATAAAACTGGTGTTTCAGTAAATAAAGATGATCAATTAATGACATTGGTTACTTGTGATACAAGAGATAACAATAAGAGAATTGTAATTCTAGCTAAATTGGTTAATATAGCAAATGTTTAAAAACTAAGGTGTATGATATTATTTAGCTAGATAAATTAGAATTTGAAGTTGATATATGATTAAAGAAGGTATTTTATGAACATAAAAAAAAATAGGACAATGTATCAAAGAAAATAGGGAGCGAAAAGGTTTAACTACACTACAGTTAGCACAACTTCTTAAAACTGATATTGTATCTGTGCAATCTTATGAAAAAGGCGAAAAAAAAACCAACAGTAAAAGAATTGGAAGTGATTTCAAATGTTTTGGATATTCCGTTGATAGTTTTGCTTCACGGCGGTGGAGAGGTTGAAATGCTTCAAAGAAATGAGGATGGGACAAAATGCAAATGGAATAAGTATTAAATTAATAAATCCCAGTTTGTCGATGTATAGACAAAACTAGTAACGGGTAAACCTCATCAATTTACCCACTTTTTTTATGCCTTCTATTTAACTATGGGGAGTGTTTTGGAGGTTTCTGTGAGGATGGTTTGTCCAAGTTGTAAAAAAGAGAAGACCTTCATTGAAAGCACCTGTATCTAAGAACATCTGTGATTACATCTCGAATGCATAGAACAAAGAGACTTTATATGTTTCTTTGTTTTTTATGTTTACTCAGAGAATACTCTAAACAAACACGAGAAGGAGTCTTTGTAGTCTAATTCTAGACTGTGTTACCTGTTTTTAGTTTCACCGTTTCAAGTGAGTATTATCCGTTCTTACTTTAACGATTTGTGTTCTGCCTCGCTAAATGCACGGCTTAGTTTCTATATGCACGTTATAGTTTAACGATGACATTTGAATTAGGATAGTTTTTTTCGTATGATGAAGCCAATCACGGCTTAAAGACTTTGTTTACTTTGCCTATTTCTAAATCGGATTATGTGAAAGAAAAATATTTGTTTTCTTTGATTATTACGGGAATTGGTTTTGTGTTTGTCACAATATTAGGTTGTTTCCGTAAAAGTGCTTTATGGAAACACTTATAATTTTATCAACCGCTTTGTTGTTGTTAGCTTTATCTTTGTCTTTTCAATTAAAGGAAGGCAACGAAAAAGGAAGAATTGTATTGTTTGTAGTTGTGTTTGGATGTACCTTCTTATTCGCTTTCTTAAATCAATTTATTCCTAAATTCTTTGAATCTATTGAAACTGTATTGAATACTATGGATCCTACAATGTTTAGTGTGGGTTTATTGATTACAAGTTTTATTCTATACTTTATTTCTATGAGGATTTCAATTCGTGTATACAATAAGCGAATTCTTGATTAACGTACTAATTTATCTACAATACTGTTGATGATATTCGCAATTTCTTCACAAGATTCAATACATCCTGCATCAATCCATTGTTGAATGGTGGCCAAAGATCCAAAAAGAATGTAGTTTTTTGATGTATGGATCGTTTTGCGAAACTTGTTCAAGGCGATTGTTGATGGAATCGAGTGCTAGAACTTGTTTAGGAAATTCATTGTCGACATTGCATTCAAAAAAGATTTTGATGGTTTCTTTATTAGATTTTAAAAATTGGAGTAATTGGATAAAAGAAGTTTCTTTTGGTTGATCATTTAATTGTTCATTGATCAATTGAATGACTTCTTGCTCCATTTCTTTAATGACATCATATTGACTTCCATAATACTTATAAAAGGTGGAACGATTGATATCGGCCTTTTCACATAAGCTAGAAATGGTAATCTTATTGATGTCTTTTTTTCTTTTTAGACATTCAAATAAAGCTAGACGAATTAATTTTTTTTGTCATTTGTATTTTTCTGTTCATAATCAACACTTGTTGCTTTCGTAACAATATGTTAAAATCAGTCGATTGAAAAATCAAGAGATATTTTTTATAATTAACTCAAGCGGAGGATTTTATGCTTCAATGTAAAAATATTATAAAAGATTATGTTTCAGGAGATGAAATTGTACATGCATTAAAAGGTGTATCACTTTCTTTTCGTGAACATGAATTTGTTTCAATACTTGGACAGAGTGGATGTGGCAAGACTACGTTTCTAAATATTATTGGTGGTTTGGATCATTATACTTTGGGTGATTTGATTATTAACGGAAAAAGTACAAAAGGACTATAGTGATAAAGACTGGGATACGTATCGTAATCATCAGGTTGGTTTTGTGTTTCAATCCTATAATCTAATCATGCATCAGAGTGTTTTAAGTAATGTAGAATTGGCTTTAACACTAACGGGAGTCAATAAAGAGGAAAGAAGAAAAAGAGCTATAGAGGCTTTAAATAAGGTTGGACTTTCGGATCAAATTCATAAAAAGCCAACCCAGATGTCGGGTGGACAAATGCAGCGTGTTGCGATTGCCCGTGCCATTGTCAATAATCCGGATATTATTTTGGCAGATGAGCCAACTGGTGCTTTGGATAGTGCCACAAGTGTGCAGATTATGGAGATCTTAAAGGAAATCTCTAAAGATAAGCTTGTCATTATGGTTACACACAATCCGCAATTGGCCGATGAATATTCAAGCCGAATCATTCGTTTAAAGGATGGCACTTTAGTTTCGGATTCCAATCCTTTTAATGAAACAGAAACAAATGTGGATACGAGTGTGTTAAAAAAGACCTGGCATGTCTTTTTAAAATGGCTTGCTCATTAAGTTTAAATAATTTAATGACAAAAAAGCACGTACTTTTTAACCTCTTTTGCCGGAAGCATTGGTATTATTGGAATTGCTTTGATTATGTCATTGTCGCATGGTATGCAGTCGTATATTGATCAAATGGAAAATGATACAATGGCCAGTTATCCGATTGAGATTCAATCGAGTTCGAGTGATGTGTCTACATTGATGACAACGATGATGGGCATGAAGAAAAAGACAGAGGGAACATAAGGATTCTAAAAATCTATCCTCGTCCTTATGTAGAGGATGTATTAGAATCTTTATCGAGTTCAAAGAAGAATAATCTATCGGCTTTTAAATCCTATATTGAAAGTGGTAAGGGTAAAGAATTTAGAAAGACGGCGAAGGCAATTGAGTATGATTATAATTTAAATTTACAAGTTTATAATGAGAATACAGATTCTGGCTTAGTGCAAGTATCGCCAAATGGTTTGTTGGATAAATTAGGTATGTCGGATATGATGTCCCTGCAATCTCAATTTATGGATTCAAGTGCTATGACCAATGATCAAGTATGGCTTTCTTTACCCGAATCGAAAAGCTTCGAGATGATGAATATCAGCTTGTCGAAGGTAAGTGGCCAACAAACTATAATGAGGTGGTTTTAGAGGTCGATGAAAATAATGAGATTACCGATTATGCACTTTATTCTTTAGGATTATTGGATCAGGATGAATTGGTTAAGAATTATCAAAAGATTTTAAATGGAGAGACGGATAAGATTTCAAAGACAAACCTAGAATCGTATAGTGTGGATGATATCTTAAATTTGAAGTTTAGATTGGTTCTAAATAGCGATTTATATCAAAAGGTAAATGGTTTATGGATCAACCAAAGTGAAAATGAATCGTATGTGAAGGATGTTGTTTCTAAGAGTCCTGAAATCAAGGTGGTTGGAATTATTAAGCCAAGTGAATCCACAGTTTCACAACCAACAATGGGTGGTGTGTATTATACAAAGGCTATGGAAGAGTATGTTACTTCTAAGACGGAGAATGCTCAAATTGTAATAGAACAAAAGACAAGTCCAAATATCAATATTTTTACGCAGACTGAATTTGCCTCAGGCCAAAAAGATTAGTATGTCAAATCTTACAAATGAGCAGATGATGCGACTTTCAAGTATGCCGCAAGAAGAATTGATGAATTATATGAATACGTATAATGAGAATATCAATGCGACATATGATTCGAATTTGACAAAACTTGGCGTTGTAGATTATTCAACTCCGACAAAAGATTTCTTTGTATGCGTCAAGTTTTGATGGAAAAGAAAAGCTTGAGTGATTTGATTACTTCTTATAATAAGAAACAGACAAAGAGTAATGTGATCACATACAACGATTTTATCAGGACAATGTTAAGTTCAGTAACAAGTGTTGTGGATATCATTAGTTATATCTTGATTGCCTTTGTATCTGTATCTCTGATTGTATCAAGCATCATGATTGGTATAATTACGTATATTTCGGTATTGGAGCGTACAAAAAGAGATTGGTATCTTACGCTCAATTGGTGCTAGTAAAAAAGATATTACGCGTGTATTTAATGCAGAAACATTTATTATTGGATTGATTAGTGGTGTATTAGGCATATTAATTACACTTGTATTGAATGTTCCAATTAGTGTGGTCGTTGAGAATATGACTGGTGTTGCGCATATTGCCAAATTACAAGTCAATGGAGCTATATTCTTGATTTTCATTGATTTAGTATTAACGATTCTTGCAGGTTTGATTCCATCCAAGATTGCGAGTAAAAAAGATCCTGTAGAGGCATTAAGAAGTGAGTAATCACTTCTTTTTTTGGTATAATACCTGCGAGGTGATTTCATGATTAGAAAAAGGAACGATTGGAGATGCAGAAATATTATCTAAGGTAGAAGCAACTTGTTTTCCACCCAATGAAGCGACGACTTCAAAAAGAGATTCAAGAAAGATTAAATGTATATGCGAAAATGTATAGTGATGCTTCGATGCATGATGAAGATGGTGACTGGCAAAATGATATTTGGATTAAATACATTACCAGATTATCAAAAAATGGTTATGCCGCGAAGATCATGTGTGCAATGATTGATTTGGCTAGACAAGAAACCGAAAAGGATTAGTGTTAACTTGTAAAGATAGATTGGTGCCTTACTATAGTAAGTTTGGGTTTAAAATGAGGGTGTATCCTCAAGTGTTCATGGTGAGGGTAGTTTGGTATCAAATGCGATTGGAGTTTTTAGATGAAAATAATTCAAAAGGTAAAGAAATATCAGAAGAAAAAAAGCAAAAAAAAGCCGCAAAAGAAGAGTTGAAACAGATGATTCCTACGTTAAGAGGTCAATTGAATGAAGTGACTTCTGGTTTTGATGAATTAAAATGGTCTTCTTAAAAAGATTACGCGTTCATGAAGTCAAAATTTATTTGGCTATCGATTTAAAGTCTTTCTATGTAAGCTTCTTGTGAATGTGTATCTAGAGAATTGGATCCATTAAAAACTAATCTTGTAGTGGCAGATACTTCTAGAACAGAAAAGACAATATGTTTGGTCATATCGCCTTCTTTGAAACAGTATGGAATTGAGGAAGGTGTCGTTTGTTTGAGGTGAATAAAAAGGTAAGAGATGTGAATGCAAAAAGGAAAAAGGGGCTTTTGCGTTTTGATGGTAAATCAGCAGATGATGAAATTTTAAAAACAGAATCCTAGATTTGAAGTCGATTTTTTAATTGCACCTCCAAGAATGAAATACTATTTGGATATCAGTACACAAATTTATAATATCTATTTGAAATATGTTTCAAGCCAAGATATTCATGTATATTCCATTGATGAAGTGTTTATTGATGCGACGCCATATTTAAATACGTATCATTTAACACCCAAAGAGTTCGCAATGAAAATGATTTTAGATATTTATGAGACAACAGGCATCACGGCTACTGCAGGTATTGGTACAATTTATATCTTGCCAAGGTGGCGATGGATATTGTGGCTAAACATAAAAATCCAGATGAGAATGGGGTTCGTGTTGCGGCTTTAAATGAATATAGGTATCGTAAATTGTTGTGGAATCATAAGCCATTGACTGATTTTTTTATGTGTTGGAAAAGGGTATGAGAAAAGATTGCATAAACTAGGTATTGATACAATGGGAAAGCTTTGTGCCTTTAGCTTGGAACATGAGGATGTTTTTGTTTAAGACATTTGGTGTAAATGCCGAACTATTGATTGATCATGCGTGGGGATATGAACCTTGTACGATTGAAGATATCAAAGCATATAAGCCAGAAAAAGAATAGTATTGGTTCGGGACAAGTCTTATCTTGTGGGTACGATAAAGAAAAAGGCTAAGATTTTAGTAAAGGAAATGGTGGAATCTTTAGCTTTAAGTTTGGTGGATAAGCATTTGGTGACAAATAAAGTGGTTCTTACTATTGGTTATGAAGTAAATGAGGATTATACGGGCGAAACGATGGTTGATTTTTTATGGGAGAGTCTTGCCGAAAAGCTTAAATAAAATTGTTCATTTGCCTCAAAAGACAAATGCGAATTCAATTCTAATTCAAAATATATTGGATGTATTTGATCGGTATGTGGATTCTAGTTTATTGGTGCGAAGAATCAATGTGGCGGTCGTTGAAGTGATAGATGAAAAGAATCGTGGCTTTGAACAGATTGATTTATTTTCAAATTTGGATGAAGAAGAATTAAAGAAGGAAAATGATCTTCAAAAGGTGACTTTAAAAATAAAGAATAAATATGGTAAGAATTCGATCTTAAAGGGAATGGATTTTGAAAAGGGAGCTAAGGCAAAAGAAAAAAAATGCGCAGATTGGAGGGCATAAGGCATAATGGATGAAAGATGGTATACAATGAATCGCCCTAAAAGTAAATATCCAAAGATGTCTATGTCAGATCGTGCCGCTCAATTTGCACCTTTGCAACTTTAACAGGTCATAAAGAGGCGATATTAGAGCAACAAAGAATAACTCAGACAAAACGCATTTTATCGAATGAAGAAAAGCTTAGAATCAATGAGAAAATCATTGAATTGATAAATTTGAAATCGAAATGCAGAATCACTTATTTTGAGAAGGATAAGACAAAAAGTGGTGGTCAGTACATGGAGAGCGTTTTGTCTTTTAAGCGTATAGATGAATTAAATAAGACTCTATTTTTTAAAGAGAATATTCAGATACAAATAGAGGATATTGTAGATATTGAAATATTGGAACATTGACTTGTTCTTTTTTCTTTCCAAATAAAAAAACGACCATTGGTCAAGTTTCATAGAGATTGCATTCCTAATTTAAAACAATTGTATTGTTGTCTTGTGAAGTTTATGCCTTTCAATCGTTTTAAATAGAATACTTGTTACTGGAAAGATGATATCTTTTATTATGGGATATCGAACATGAGTATCAGATAGAAATTTTCTGAATACATTTATAATTATAATTACAGTATAGAGCTTTGTCTTATGATAAATAGTCAAAAAAATAGATATATTATCATTTTTTGTATTATATTTAATTTATGGAGAATAAATTACACATTATAAACGGATATTCGGATGAATTATTTCCCATAAATATCTGTGTTGTTAGAAAATATAGTGATTTTACCGATTGGCAGTGGCTTTAAGTCTTTGCATTGGCATGAAGACTTGCAGTTTGTGCTATGTACTAAGGGCTATGTGAGTTATCAGGTGAATGGAATAGAGTATGAGCTCAAAGAAAAGAGGCATTGTTTATTAATAAGGGTGCTTTGCATATGTCGAGCGATATGAGTGAGGATGGAGAATATGTGACACTTACTTTTCCTGAAGAATTACTTTTTTTTTCTTTAAAGAGAGTCGAATGAAATATAAGTATGTATGGCCTTATACGCGTATGGATTTTTTTTAAGATGTTATGGAATCAAGGAAAAGAATCAGATTATTAAATGTTTGTATGATATTTATAATATTTATTTAAATGGTTCGGATATGTTTGAATATGATGTTTCTATTTTGATCACAATGATTTGGAGACAATTGGTGAAGAGTTTATCTGAAATCGATTTTATTCCAACAAAAAGATGTCGAAAGACAAGAACAGTACAAGTGATGCTTGTATATATTCATACGCATTACGCCGATGAGTTATCTTTAAAAGATATTGCGGACGCAGGGATGATGAAGTATTGCGCAGTGTAATCGTTGTTTCAATAAGATGTTAAATATAACACCATATGAGTATTTAATTCAGTATCGGTTGCAGAAGGCAACAAATCTTTTAAAAGATGCCACGCTGAATGTAACGGAAATATCAGAGATTGTAGGTTTTAATAATGTGACACATTTTATTCAGGCGTTTAAAAAGGTGTATGGCATATCGCCAAAGAAGTATCGAATAATGGAGGGGCAAGATGAAAAGGGCAGTTGAAGAAATCTTAAAATTTAATGAGGAAAGAGATTGGGATCAATTTCATAACCCGGAAAATTTAGCTAAATCGATTAGTATTGAGGCAGGAGAGTTGTTGGAATGTTTTCAATGGAACAATGAATATGATAAGCAACATGTTTGTGAAGAACTTGCCGATGTGATGAATTATTGTATTTTGATGGCCAATAAATTGGGTGTGGATATGGAAGAGATTTTGTTGATGAAATTAGAACAAAATAAGAAGAAATATCCGGTAGAAAAGTGTAAAAGCATCTTCTAAAAAGTACACAGAACTGATAAAATAAGGGTATGTTAGATGTCGAGCGATTACAATTCTTAGATTTATATAGTTTTGAACTACGATTGGATTATTTTGAGAAGATTCTAGAATTTACAAGTTCTTCTTATTCTTTCTATTGGTTAGAGGCAGTGTTAAATTTAATGATTTATAAGGATACAATTGAATTTGATGAAATCTTGGATGAAATGATTTCTTTAGCCTATGAGGATGTGGTAGAAAAAGGATATCATTTGGGTCCGTTGATTCATCAAAAGCGCACAAACGCATTGGAAAATGCGATTTTAAGTATCAAAAGTATTTGCCTGAAAATTGTTCGAAACAAGAAATTATTATTTGTGTGAAACAACATGATGAAGATTTAAAGGAATATAAGAAACTATTGATCATGCAGACACCATATCGTTTGCTATCGAGCTTTTTGGTGGATGTAGGTGGTAATAATCCAATTTTGGAATCGTCCTAAAAGATATTATAGAAACAATCAAAAGATTATAATGAGAAATATAGACTTCCATATATTATTGAAAATGATAGAGGTCTTAAAAGAAGAGTTATTGTTCAACCAGAATGGAGAGATTTCTTAATGACTAATTATCGTGTCATTATGGAATGGGTTCATGATTAAAGAAAAAATCAAATATCTAGAAAAGCGTAAGATTGAAGAGTGCATCTTAGGATGTGCTTTTTCTTTTTTGTTAAAATAAAATCCTATTGATAAATTTGGCGATTCAATCGCTATAAAAATTCTGTTAATTTTTCTAACATTATAAAGATTAGTCCTTTCTAAGATTTGCAATCTCTCTCTGTATTTTAAGTACATAGCGTAAAAGTAATTTCATGAATACACTAAGTACTAAAAGTTTGCCTAAAGTTCTAATATATTACCAAACATATAACATAAAATCCTGGTATATTCTTAATATATCTTACGATTTGTACATAAATAAAAAACTCCTTTATGTAAAGGGTAATTGTTTAATGGTAGCGCGTACGGATTTTGTTAATCCGTTCGTTGAGGTCATTTAAGCTTTATATAAAGTAACTAAATTCATTGTAGCTTTGTTAAAAAATGCGTGAATTTCGAGAAAAACAAGACATAAAATGAGATATAAATTTGTGTTATTTTTTTTCTCATTGCGCTCAAAATCTCATCACCATCTTCATCGATTAGATGGCCGTATCGGTCCATGGTTATGGTTACGGATGAGTGGCCTAAACGCTTTGAGATTTTATAAATATTAACTCCTGCTTCGATTAGATTTTGCTACGTGGCTATGTCTGAAATCATGAATGCGTATTTGTCGCATATTGGCACGTTGCACACGCTTCATTCTTGATTCGGTGACTGTGGTTTGGTTGAATTGATTGTATCCACCAAATACAAACCAATCCATACTGAACTCAGGATAGTCTTTGTACTTCTGGTATTGTTCATCCAATATCGAGTAGAGGTCCTTATCAATCGCGATTCGGCGCTTAGAGCCTTTTTGTCTTTAATGGCATCCACTCACCATTTATGCATTGACGATGTACATTTATGAATTTACGATTGTAATCGTTGAAAGTTAACGATGCATTCATTCAATCTCATGCAGTCAATATAATACAAAGTAATAGTTCCTAAACTCTCTGTGGCCTTCGTCAATTGCATCTAGAAAGCGATTAAACTCATCTATGGTATAAATGTCCATCTCTTGCAATTTCTCGTCTGTGGACTTTGTAAAGCGGTCTATAAGGTCCATTGGATTCGATTTGATCCCATGGTATTTCATTCCATATTTGAATACTGAATTAATAAAGCCTAGTATTCTATTCTTCCTGGAAGTAGACAAACCTAAATCATCAATATAATCACGAACTTGCTTCATATATGCAATTTTTATCGAATTTACGTTGCGATCAGCAAGCATATCACAATATTTTCGCAACATCATTTTGCTTATCCAGTTTAGTCTTGGATGTGTTGGCTTTGGATGAGTACTCAATATATTCATTTTTGCTAAATCTTTGAATTTAATATCGTATATATTTTTTCTTGTGATTTGATTAAAAAACAAAGCTTCTGCATCCTTACATTCTTTCTGCGTGTCATACCACTTTGAATTACGTTGTTTTCGATTGCCGAACACATCAGTGAAATATACACGGTATTGGTATTGTTTAACTCGTCCTTTTTTCACGAGATATAATTGTCATGATATTCACTCCATTTCTTTTTCTAAATATGATAGAATGAATGTGTACGTATGGTGTTCTTACTTGCAAAACTTCAAATGCCATTCGTATCATTTCCTAACTAAGCCTACCAAAGCCAATGGTAGGCATTTTTTTATTTCAAAATAATATCGTTAAATTCAAGCCAATCCATAAACTCTTCATTCAATTCTTTTCTTTTATCTTCATGAATACTTCACGTGCTTCTGTTGAAGTAACTGGTTTTTTTTCTTCAAATCGTTAATCATTTTTCTTCGCGTTCATTTTCGCGAACGGATTCATTGTATCCTTCTTGGAAGGCTTGTTTTATATCTTTTAAGAATCTCATTTTGCTTCTCCTTATAATCCAATCTTCTTTTTACTAATTCCATTAATAGCTCATCTGTATAATTGGATGACTTTTCTTCTCTAGATCAAGTAGCTCATTGTCTGTAATTTCAACCAAAAACAGAACCTTTTTTGATTTTGTTAGGTTCGATGAACTCATAGCCTATTGAATTGATGTAGTTGATGAATGCATTTTAGTTTTAATTTCTTTTGAAATTTCAAATGTAGCTTTATCGAAGTCGCTTGATTCTTTTCTTTGTGTTAAATCAATTGTGTATTAGTGTCTCTGATATCTAGGCCATCGTCGTCAGTCCAACACATTAAATATGCAGGTGATACATCTAATGCATCTGCAAGTTTCTCAACTATTTTTGTGAAATTTGTCTACCACCAGCTTCAATATTGTTTATTGAACTACGATTTTGATATCCCATTTTTAGCCAATTCTTCTTGAGTTAAATTAAGTTCTTTTCTTCTTTTTTTTAACTCTTTCTCCCGTGCTATCTAAGTTTTTCATGGTATTTTCTCCTTTATCTATCTTAATTATATCAATTATTATCAAATTTGTAGAACATTTTTATCACAAAATGTGTTGACAACGCAAAAGTGAGAAGAGTATATTAATGGAGTACACAGAAATGTGAACATAAGAAAGGAGGCAAACATGACTGATAAAGCTTTTTGCTAAAATCTTTCTAGCTTTTTAAAATCTATGACAATGCAAGAATTGTCTGATAAAAACAGGCATAAGCCTTTCATCCCTTAACTATAAGTTAAATGAAGCAAGAGAATTTAGGCAATCAGAAATTAAAGCTATTCAAGATGTTTTAGAATTATCGAACGAAGAAAAGAGACAATATTTTTTTAAGATTTAAGTACACAAAAACGTGAACATAAGAAAGGAGGCAATATGAACGAATTATTTAATGTAACCACAAATGGTGACAAATTAACTTTGTCAGCTAGAGAATTGCACAAAGAATTAAACATTGCAGGAAGATTCTCTAGATGGTTTGAGCAAATGTCAGAATACGGATTTGAAGAAAACGTCGATTTTACAAGTGTACAAAATTGTACGGTTGTTAATAACGGAGCAATGAGAGAATTACAAGACTACCAAATCACACTGATATGGCAAAAGAAATTGCAATGCCAACGTAACGAAAAAGGAAAACAAATCCGTAAAAAGCTGATCGAATTAGAAAAAGGCATGGAACAGTCCTGAAAAAGGTTATGGCTCGTGCACTAGACATTGCACATAAAACAATTGCTAATCTTCAAATTGAAAATGAAGAAATGAAACCGAAAAGCTTTGCAGATGCAGTTAAAAGCTAGTGATTCTTCAATTTGATTGGTGACTTAGCTAAATTAATCAAGCAGAATGGCACAGACATTGGTCAAAAAAAAGATTATTTGAAAGAATGCGAAATGATGGGATTCTTGATGAAAAGGGTGCTTCAAAGAATATGCCGACTCAAAAAGGCCATGGAAAAAGGGATTATTTTGAAGTCAAAGAGCGAGTGGTCAGTAATCCTGATGGTTCTACAAGAATCACAAGGACTACAAAAGTGACAGGCGAAGGGCAAGTATTTTTTTATCAATTTTTATTGCAAAAAGAAAAGCACTAAATTCGATTTAGAACCATTATTCTAGGCAAAAAACGACAACATTTAAAAAAGGAGGTGTTCAAATGAATGAATTACAATTATTTAATTTTTGAAAACAATCAAGTAAGAACATTACTTATTAATGATGAACCCTTGGTTTGTTGGAAAGGATGTAGCAGATTTTAGGATATTCAAATCCAAGAGATGCATTATCAAAACACGTTGATGACGAAGATAGAATAGCGTCGCAATTCGCGACGGTAATAAAAGGAAATCCAAATCAAACCGTAATCAATGAATCAGGTGTATATGCATTAGTGTTTAGCTCAGAAACTTCCAAGTGCTAAAAGATTTAAACACTGGGTAACATCAGAAGTATTACCACAAATCAGAAAGACCGGAAGTTATGCCTCACCACAATTAACTGGCGAAGAGCTTATGGCAAAGGGCCTTTAATTGAGGCTAATTCGGTATTAGCTAGACAATCTAAACAGTTGGAAGAACAAAAGCCTAAGGTTTTATTTGCTGATTCAGTTATTGCGAGCAAAGGCTCAATCTTAGTCAGAGAATTAGCTAAGTTGATTAAGCAGAATAGCTATGACATTGGCGAAAAGAAGTTGTACAGATGGTTAAGAGAAAAAAGGCTACATCTGTTCAAAGAACTCAACAGAGCCTACTCAAATGGCAATGAATTTAGGTTTATTTGAAATTGTAGTCAGAACGATTGAACGTGGTGATGCTCCACCAAAAGCTACAAGAAACAACCAAAGTAACTGGTAAAGGCCAAGTTTACTTTATCAATAAGCTATGTAATTCAAATTGTTCGCTTTTATGATTTAGAACCATTGTTCTAGATATTCAAAATGGTTGATGTAGTACCATCAACTCTATCTCAACAACTGCAAGTAGGCATTGATCGAAAGTTCATGAAGTTCAGAAGTTTGATTACATCACACTCAACTTTTTCCATTGCATATTCAATCAAATCACTAAATACGTTATTGATCGTGCGAGTGTGAAAATATTTAACCGTGAAATAATCGGATACTCCCTTGGTAAATTAGAAATCAAAATCTGAATGAATTGGAATACAGTTGATAAATCTCTTTAACTCTAAAATATCTTTTTTTTTTGCACGAGGTAGGTTGATGGTGCTACATCAGACAAACTCCTGATGTAGTGATTGAAGTGTCATTGCATAGATTGGAGGTATACAAATTTAAGTGTTTATTTGATTTGTGAAAAATATAAAAAATAGGTTAATGTATAGAATCACTCGTAATCCATGAAAAAATAATCACTTATAAAATGCACATTTATTTTGTATGAGCTTTATTTAATTTTGCATCCAAAACAACAAATAGAAAGTAAAGCAATATACAACACTAAATCAATTATAGTTTTTTCTAAAAGTTCTATCGTAAGGCATACAGTGGACTAAAAATGTGCATTTAATGATGCTTCAATGACTGCATCAGGAAAAAAGAAAGGAGCTAAACATGATATTGGATGAGAAAAGTTAATCAATGAATGCTTGTCACGTTCATGGACTCAAATGGTTTTTTGAAGTAAATCAGGCGTATCACTTACAACTATAAGCAAAGCTTACAATGGTAAACCAATCTCAGATAAATCTGCGAAAAAGATAGCAGATGCGTTACTTATCAATCTAGATTTATTGATTAAAAAAAGGAGTTTAAGTTATGCCAACAAATTCAAAAAAAGCTAGTTCTAGTTCTAGATCAAGAACAAAACAAGCCGAAATTGTAATGGAACAACAATTAGATGTAGCAGAATTTGCTAATAATTCTGCATCAAACTGAGTACACGTTGATGATGCACAAATATGCAGATTTAGATAAACGTGAAAAAGTTTGAAGGTAAAACAACGTAGCGAATTGGATGTTGTTTGCATCTGTTATATTGACGATTGGATGCCTAGTTGCGACTGCATATGTATGTAATGTGATTCAATCAATCAGATTTTAGAAAAGGAGGTGGTGCTATATGAGAGCAATAGAACCAATGTTAAGTAATGAATACGATGCAGATGTTGAGCATAAGCTACAAATTTTAACCAAACAAACTACATCTCACAAATTGATGCAGCTCGTGTAATTGGATGTGCTAGTTCAACTGTAGCTAAAGTTTTCAAAAACTTAGGCATTGAAAAGAATGAATTTGTTATCAACTGCAAAGGTTATCAGAGTTTTAAATTGCAACCTTATATTGATAACTTGATTCGTTTAAGAAAAGCAACAAAAAAAAAGTGACTCAAACCTGCAAGTAAAAGTCACACAGTGATGAAATAAATCACTACTTATATTTTAAATTAAATTCTCGAATCTTACAACCTGGATACTATGCAAAAAGCCAAACGTCAACATTGGCAATAATACGTGCATCGACTGTTATTTTTGTTGTGATTCATTACTCCTTTATAAACTTATTTAATAGATTATCAAATCGCATGGTATCTAGGTTGTAGGGTTCAGTGGAAAGGATAAATACATGACAGAAAAGCAGAAATATGATGTGATTCTGAAGATTTAACAGTTTTTAGAGTTAACGTTGTACATACAAAATACGCATTAAGAGTTGAACCAGAAGGAATGTTTGATAAAAAGCAAAACTGCAAGGCATTGATGATGAGCGAACTTGATTTATCTAAAGCGTTAAATAATGCAACAAATGCATTTGAAACTGTTTTAAAAGAAGAAATCTTAAGAAGAATGCGAGGACCTTCAAATGACTAATTATAGCGACTTACATGATGTAGCTCATGAATTGCAAATAATCGCAGATAAGCTCAAAAAAGCGGTCAATTCAAAGAAGAAGTAAATGTACTTCAAGCCAACGTTGATTGGTTAGACCAGGAATGTAAACAATAACACTTGTCCGTTCTGTGGTGGAAGTTTAGATGTAATCGAAAAATCATAACGATTGTGGTTTTGAAGTTTATCGAAAATGTTTATCGTGGAGAGGAGTTTGTATGATCGTTGAGTTTTATGTTTTGGATATGAAACAGTTCAAACGTGTGATGGATTTAAATGTGTAGCTAAGTTGAGCATACGTACTGACGAAGGATTCAAATTTATCAATCATGCGTTAATTGAATTGGATGAAATTAAAGCCTTCTTTGAGTCAATTGATGTGACTCCGTTTGAGTTCAATCAAATGCCTGGTAAAGAAGGAAAATGTGTAGTTGAAAAAGAATATGATAGTTACTTTATCAAAGAATGGTTAGAAAAAGGAGGAATTAAATATGGGTCAGATTGTACTTTGTATTGGTCCTAGTGGAACTGGTAAATCAGCTTCGCTTAGAAATTTAAAAAAAAGAGGAATGTTTAGTTTTTAATACGGCAAACAAGCTGATGCCGTTTAAATCAGATTTAAGTTGCATAAATTTGAGAGATAAGAACGGAACTGAACGATATGAGACTATTAAATCTTATATCCAGTCATTATCAGTAAATGAAGATAGATGCAAATTGTACATCGTTGATGATGCACAGTTCTTAATGGCTTTCGAGTTAATGAGCCGAGCAAACGAAAGGGATATGACAAGTTCACTGAAATTGCTCGTCATTGGACAGATTTAATGGAATACATCAGTGGTTATACTCCTAGAGATGTGATCGTGTATTTCTTAATGCATAACAATACGACAACACCAACGGAACATACAAAGCCAAAACAGTCGGCAAGATGGTTGAGCAATATATGTCACCTGAGTCTCTAGCGACTATCGTATTAGGCACTAAATGTACGGAAGGTAAATACACATTCACGACTCATAACAGTGGTTCAGACACGTGCAAAAGCCCTATTGGAATGTTTAAAGATGATGAAATCGACAACGATTTAAAGCTAGTCGATTCAACGATTCGTGATTATTACGGATTCGATAAATTAGATAAAAAGGTTTCAAAATAAGGAGGATTTAGTAAATGAAGAAAATTGAAAACTTTGAAGAAATTAAAGCGAGTGGTGATTTTGATTCGCTTAAACCAGGAGGGTACGTCTGTACACTGATGGAGGCTAAAGACGAATCAGATAAGGAATATTTGAAAGTCTCATTCGATGTTGCGGAAGGCGAATTTGCGGATTACTACCGAAACTTATATAAAGCTATGAACTTTTGGGGTGGTGTATTCATTCGCTCATTACAAAGAAAAGGCCTTATCAATGTTTAAAGGTTTTATCAAAGCTGTTGAAGAATCAAATGTCGGCTATGTGTGGAATTGGGATGAATCGACTTTAAAAGGAAAGAAAGTCGGTTTAATCCTTCAAGAAGAAGAATATGTACCAACTGGTGGTACTCATGCAGGCGAACTACGTACACGTTTAATTGTTCAAAAAGTTGTTAATGTTGAAACAATTAAAAGCGGAAACTTCAAAGTTCCTGAATTGAAGAAGTTGGACAAGTATACTGCACCAACAGTTCAGACTCAACCGACTGCACCTCAACCAGTCAATATTTCCAATGATGACTTACCATTCTAAATGAATGCGATTTATTGTGATACAAGAGAAAAGCCTCAAGCTATTGAATCGTTAAGTGAACAAATAAAAGAAAGGATATGAGTTGGTACGCACTAAGTTATACGTTGGTGATTATCAACTCTTATCCAATCCGTATTTAGTTGTCGATAGAAACAAAATCTTCAAGAAATCATTGGAAATGTTACACACGATCATAAACGATTCAAAGCAGAATTAGAACGAGCACAAGAGTTAGGCATACGTGATTGTATTGATTGAACACTCATCAGCAATTAAATGTATTGATGATATTCGATATTGGCACAATCCAAGGTTAAAGACATCACCAAAAAAGCAACTACTGGTAATCAATTAATTAAGATACTAAACACAATGCAGATGGTATATGATGTAGAATTCCAGTTTTGTGCTAAAAATCAAACTGGAAATAAAATTGTTGAAATATTAGAGAAAGGAGCAGTTGAACATGGAAAAGCGAGCGAAATCTAGCGAGTTGATTAAATCCAAAATCAACTGCTTTGATTTTATTAAATGAATTTAATATTGAAACACAACGATGCAGTGGTGAAGATTCATACAGATGTAAATCATTCACTCACGAAGGAACAAATCAACATCATGCCAAGTTTGGCAAGATTCCTGGTATTGTATCATAGTTCTAAAAAAGGTGGAGATGTTATCTCGATGTATGCTTATCTAAAATACAACGGTGACAATTCAAAAAGCTTTCTCTGATTTTATTGTATCGTTTAAATATTGGCGATGATGATTATCGTAAAGAAGAAATCGACAATTACAAGACCGACATGGAACGTTTACGTTTAAATGTTGAGCAGTATCACAAAACTTAAAGCCTGAACATATTGCGTATTTTAAAAAAGCAGAAAAATCGAAGAAGAATTTATTGATGCTTACAAGTGTGGATACGATCATTATTCAGACCGAATAATCATACCAGTGTGGAAAGATGGCCAGCCAATTTATTGGTGCGCTCGTGCATTTGATTCAAGCAAAATCACAAAGGATTATCCAAAATATAAAAAAGCCTACAATCGGCTTCAGTTCTTATCGTGAAAATGAGCTATACGGATACGATACATTAGACAGAGGTAACGACGATTTATGGATAGCCGAAGGTATTTGATTTTGCATCACTTTGGCAAGATGGTGAATCAGTATTGTGCAATGCTACAGGAATGAGTAATAAACACATCCAAACAGTCATGCAAGTTGCTAAAGATTTTAAACGATTAGTTTTGTGTTTTGATAATGATACAAAGTGGTACTAAATTTACGCAAAGAATGTTTAAGTCATGTTTTGAAAACAACATTCAGTTTATCGCAGTAACGATTCTGATAAATGGAAAGGAAAACCAATCAAAGATATATCAGATGCATACTGTGTTGATTTGCTACCCGAAACATTAATCGAAAAATATTCGTGTGATGGTGTCTATAAATATTTAGATCAATTCGATGGATATGATGAGTTGCATGAATATTTAAAACCATTGACTCCATATTTAAATAGAGCAATGAAAAAGAAAGTTTCTGCATACATTGATGATAAAGATAAATTCGATTCAGATGATAAAAAGGAATTGAAAAAGGTACTTACACGAGCTAAAACTCAAACGAAATCGCAAGAGACTTTGTTCGTGACAGAGAACATCCTTTATGGTATTCAGAATCATTAGGTTTATTTGATTACACTGGAACGTATTGGAAGCAAACAAATGATTATTTAATCAGGAAAGAGTTTGAGGATTATCACGATACACGTAACTCAGAAGAAAAGGCTATTGTAGATAAAATAAAGGTTCAGGCAGTTGATTTGAAAAAGACCAGAGCCTAACATGATTGAATGCTTTAACGTTAATAACGGAACAATTTATTTTGATAAAGATAATAAAGAAAAACCTTATTATTTTGTGAATAAACACGATCAAAAGATTATTGTACGTATTGTCAACCATACGATTACAATCCAAAAGCCGACAATACTGTATTAATGCAATTCATGCATACATTGTTTAAGAATCATCCAAGAGGTGAGCAGAACATGATTAAACGTATCCAGGAACATTTCGGAGCAGTATTTTTTTCGATAACATCAAGAAGGTAAAAATATCATGTTTGTTGGGGAAGGCTCAAACGGTAAATCTAAATTAAATGATTTAGTTGCTGCTATGCTTGGTCCAAGTTTATAGTTGTGCAATATCGGTTTCAGTCCTTATCAAAAGAGTTTAGATTACAGACATTAATCGGGAAAATGGGCGAACTTCTTCCACGATCCAAAGCCTGATACATATGAATCTGAAGATTTAATGAAACAGATGGCTACAAATGATTCAATGACTACAAATGTCAAAAATAAAGAGGCCAGTAACATTCAAGCCAGAGCTTGTGTATTTATTGATGCTAACTCGCCTTTTCATCCAAAAAAAGACAAATCAGAAGGATGGTCAAGACGATTTGTTGATACGACTTATAAGTTATACAACACATTCACAATGGATGAGGACAAAGTCGATAATGAACACGTATTCTTAGCAGATACGCAAATCATGGAAAAGGTCTGTACAAACGAAGGACTATCCGCGTTATTAAACTTTGCGTTGGAAGGATATGTGAGTTTGGTTAACAAATGACAAGAAGTATACACCTATTCCAATTGATGCTGAATTTAACAAAGAGTTATTAAGTGCAGGCAATCATCTATTTGCATTTGTATGTCAATTTGATTTTTATTCAAAAAAATCGAGATGGTGAAGTTACAGCTGATGAATTGTATTTGGATTATCAAGAATGGTATCGAGAAAGCAGAGCTATCTTGAGAAATTTATATACTCAAAGGACCGATTCTGTAGAGTGTTTGTCGTGAGTTTAGTAGGGCTAACCGAAAAGTTGAATTTAGAAGAGATTCGACAAAACGATATTTTGTTGATTTGGAGTCAAAAAGAGAATTTATGACGGGTATGACACCTTTTAATAAGTTTATATATAAATTAAATAAAAAAAAATAAATATATATATATATATAAGAAGTTAGAAACTACAAAAAAGGTGTCTGTCACAGATTGAAAGGAGAATAAAAATGAATCCAAAACAAAAAAGCAGTTGAAAATGTGAAATCATATATCTCGATAAAAGAGTCGAAAAAAACAATCATAAGTTATTGGATTATCGAGACAGAGAAAAAGTTTATGGTTTTTACGTTATGAAGATAAAAAGATGTAATTCATGCAGAGAATGAATTTATTGATAACCTTTTACGAGGTGATGCAGCAACACAATTTAATGACGACAGACTAGAAAAACTTCAAAGCAAAAGTTAATAGACTGTTGAAGCGAATTGGATGAGTTGCAAGCGTATAGAATGGTTGAACGTCGTTTTATTGAAATTGCAATTCAGAAAAGTGAATTCTTGAGGTGAAAGCATGAATTTACAAACAGTATTTATTAATTGCCTATATTTATTAGGTATAGCGTTTGTTGTATCAGTAATTGTATATACAGTGCTTTATACAACACGTGATATTTGGTATGAAAGTACATTAAGAAAGCATCAAAGAGAGATGACTGAACATTTTTAGAAGGTTGTATTTATAAAGAATTACATAGAGGTGATAAAAATGAGTAAATGCAACGAATGCAAACATCAATTCGCACCAAGGGACAGATGCACGTTTAAAAAGCAAAAAGACTGTTTTAGGCCAAAAGAATTAAAAGCATATGATGAAGTTGACATGGTAAATCATCCAGCACATTACAACAGAGATGGAGCAATGGAGTGTATTGATGAAATGATAACTGTATTCGGTAAAGATATAGTTGCTTAAGCTTCTGCTTGTGCAATGTATGGAAATATAGATACAGAGCTTCAGATAAAAAGGACATGAAGGGACTTATCTAAATCTGACTATTATATGGCTAAGTATAAGGAATTAATTACAGAACGCAGTATATTAGGCTTTGAAAGTGTTATGGAACGTGAAGAATTAGAAGATATTGTAAAGAAAAATTAGATAAATTGTATACAGAAAGAGAGATTAATAAACATGACAAACACAGAAATGATTAAAGATATGCTTGAAAGACAGAAAGCATTTGATACGGAAGTATTTAAGAAACATAATGTTGACTATGTTTCTAAAACTCAACTAGAAAGTGCATTGTTTGATGAATTAGGCGAATTGATGCACGCTCAGAAATCAGATTGGTGTTGGTGGAAGTTCACGCAAGAACCCTAAAGACGAAGCTAAAGTATTTGAGGAATACATTGATGTTGTTCACTTTGCATTGATGTACGAAATCAAGTTTGGTTCAGGATGTTATAATGGATGAGGACATTAAGTGGAATTACAACAAGCTAAAAACGGTTTAGGATTCGGACAGGCATATGCATTTAGCTGCGTAATCAGTTTAACACGAGATGATAACGTATTAGCTTACGTAATCGCATTAGATTGCATTTAGGATATTCAATTGAAGAAATCTATCAGGAGTATATTCGTAAGAATGAGATCAATAAAGAAAGATTAGCAAAGGGTACTAGGTATGTGGATTAGAAGTCAGGATTTAAGGATTTTAACTGTAAACTCAAAGTGATTTAGTCAAGTTAGATAGTGCTAATCAAATATGGGGTAGTGGTTCATTACTTGGAGAATATTCTACAGAACGAAAAAGCTTTAACAGTTCTAAATGACATTGAATCATGGTTTCCATTTCAAGATGACGACATATTCCATATGCCTCAAGATGATGATGGGGTGGAGGTATGACATTTGAAGAATATCATGAAATAAATAGGAAATATGGATGTAAATTATACCATTTGATATTGATTTGAATAAATTTACAAAAGAAGAATACGAAGACATGATTAGAGATTTTCTTCAAAGTGGTTTAGTAGTTAGATGCTTACCGCCAAAGGAGGATTATTTTTAATGACAGAAAAAGATTTAGACGTTTGAAAAAAGAATTCAAATGTCACATCATTCAAAAAAGCCTTTATCAGAGATTACAAAAGAAGAATATAGATGCGTATTGAAAGTTTAATAACAAATGAGGAGGATGATTTTAATGGAAAGCCACTAGGAACATATGATACGTTAATTTAATAACGAGTAAAAAAAAAGAAAGGAGGAACAAGAATCACATAGTGAAGATGTTGCACAAGCCAAAAAAGAAATAAATGATTTGGCCGAAAAAATAGATCAATATAAAAATACATTCTAGAATGTCAATTGTAAATTTTGGATGTTGAGAACTATTCATTAGAGCACTATTTGGATATAGATTCATTTAATTACGGAATGAATTATAAAGATGATTTATTAAATCTAGGGTTCACAAAACAAGATATGGATGGATTTATAGCCGACAAATACGAGGAATTAGTGAAAGAGAAAGAAGAAGATGAAGATGATTAGATTACAAAACAATTATGCAATCACTTCTAGCGGTGGTTCATTCACCCTTGTAACGTTTGTAAAGGGGTAAGGATAAAGAAGGGAATGAGATAGACGTACAAAAGCCTATCTCATACCATACAACGCTAGAATCGGCTTTACAGAGCTATTCTAACAATCGTATGGCAGATTTAGTTTCTAACGTAGATTTAGACTTGAAACAAGTTAAAGAAGCTATTGACGAATTAAAGAGGGAGATAAAGGAATATGAATAAAAAATACGAATACAATGGAAATATTTATTGTGAAGATGATTTATCAGAAGAAATATACAACTATGGTGGAGATTTAGATGATTTATTTTCTGATTTATTGAGAAACAAAGATATTGAAGAAACTACTTATTATTCCGCCAAAGACGCTTGTAGTTCTGATGAATATTATGAAGATTACAAAGAATTAATTAAAAAAGAATATGAAAAGTTAGGAATTGAGGTGTTACAAGGCTATGAATAAATATAAAGAAGCTATAAAAAGTCGTAGATACTGTATTGCATCATATGTGTGGAGAAGAAAGAGAAGATGGATATTTACCAACAATGGAAGAAATGTCTAAATCTATGGATTTGTTAAAAGATTTAGCTAATAAAGCAGACGCATTTAATGAACTTAAATACTCAAATCATAGATTTACGTTAGAAGAATATCGAGAAAGCAGAATAGGCAAAGAGTGTGCCAATCGCCCACTAGAAGATATATTGTATGCCGTAACATCGATATATGAAGATGAATTCATGTATGCTAGTAAGGATTTAGAAAGAGTTAAAAATAATTTGAAAGAGTGGTTAGATGCTGACGTGCCAGAAGAACGTTGGAATGAAGAGTATCGAAAAATGGCCATGAGCATATACGAATTTAAACGTAGACAAGATTTATTTGAGTATTTTTTAGGTAGCATTGAATGGATTAAAATCAGTACAGGTGGTGAAAAGAAGATGAACACTAAAGAAATGTTTAAAAAGCTAGAAATGGTATAAAAATGTGCTTTTTGGCGATTGTATTATGTATGAAAAAAGGAAGTATTATGCGTTACATAATTCAATTTAATTTAAAAGATAAAATATTTTATTCATATACGGAATGTGGAATGGCAAATTCAATAAAAAGTTTAACTGCAAATGAGTTAAAAACAATTCAACAGCAAATGGAAGAACTGGGGTGGATTTAATGAGTGCAAGAGAAATGTTTGAGACACTGGGATATGAATGTCGCAAAAATGAGAACGCAATTCAATATTTGTCAAATGTGGTAAAGAAATTACGTTTATTTTTGGATCACATAGATTTATCAAACAACGCAATTTCATTTCATTAAATATTGATATTGATGATTTAAGGCAATTCACCAAAATGAAAAGAGAATTGGGATGGCTTGAAGAAAAGTGGGAAATAAAACAAAGAGACTAATTTTGAACATTATTTTGAATACTTGTCAAAATGGTACATGGGTGATTTTGCTTAATTAATGGAAGAGTTACAAGAAGTGCTCAGTCACACAGTGTAGTGAATGTGACTTTAATGGTGATTGTATCGAAAAAAAATTTAAATGGTTAAAGCAGCCATACACGAAAAAGCTATCATATAAATTGAGCCAGTTTGAATTTGATATAATTCAAACATACCGTGATTGTCATGAAAGTTGTAAAATTTCAGAGTTTAAGCAATTAATAGAGTTAAAAGATAAAGGATATTTCAAATGTATTGATCACGATACAAAGATTCAGGATGTTTAAAAAATTGTGAGGTTATTCAATGATACGACAAGCAGGATTGATGCTTCCTAGAAAAAGAATACAAGGAGCCTTTATACAGGTTAAGACAAAATGAATACTGTATATTGCTGATGTTTGAAGGAAATCTTGGAAATAAGCCAATAAACAGATATGTGTCTTTACTGGAAGTAAAGAAATATGGACTTTTTTAGAAATGTTCGGATAATGTATCAATCAATGAGATTTTAAGAAATTGCGAGGTAATCGACTAATGCGTAAAGCTAGATTATTATATTTAGTTGATAAATACGAAAATGAATTGATTAGCAGTACTGGTAAGCACAAAGAAGATTACATCGGTCAAGTTGGTAATGTTACGCGCAAACAAAACATATGTGTGCTTGTTGGCACAACTAGATATTTGTACGACATTGAATTTAATGATGGTGCTAGGTTTTGTGTAGATAGAGAACAAATTGAGTTTGTAAAGGAGAAACAGTCGATGAGCGGTGGACATTATAATTATATGTATTGTCAGAATTGAGGATGAATATGTTGATAGAATGTATGATTCTCAATTAAATGAAATGATGAAAGATTTGTGTAAGTTGTTACACGATTTAGAGTGGTGGAAGTCATGCGATTATAGTGAGGACACTTATCGTAGAACAGTTACTGAATTTAAAAGAAGTGGTTTAAACAAACTAAGATTGATGTACAAAAAGCAAATCGAATCAAAGTTTGAGCAAACAAAAGATGAGCTGCTAAAAGAGTTTGAGTATTTAAAGGGTGATGAATAATGAGCGCAACAGAATATGATATTCACGATGAATTAATTCAAAATGAGTGTATTAGATTACATACTCACTTTAAGGATAGAATCTTTACAAGAAAAAGATTTCTTTTGAATTAAATAATGCAGTATTAAGAATCACTGAATACATCGTCAAACTTGAAAGAGAAAATTGTGGATTAAAAAAGAATATAAGAAACACCAGGAAAGAGCAAACGAAAGAAGATATCGTGGTGGGGAAGAGTCTTGGCATAGAGGGTCAGTTGTCGCAAAGAAGAAGTAGGTGGACAAAATGAACAAATTAAAAAGTAAACCAAATGTTGAATGATTTGAAGTCGGCAAACTATTGCTGCCATCGAATTATTGAATTGAACGAGGAACTTGAGGTTCTGAATCATAAAATGTTAGGACTAAGCCATAATCCAATTGGTTGACAAAGGAGCAGGAGAAATCCAGTGCTCCTATGCCGACCTTTCATGGTTCTTATACAAGTCCTTTAGGGATGATGGAAAGAAGAAACTTTTAAAAGTGGAAGAAATAAATTATTATCGAAGACGTTTAAATGAATGCAGAGCAATCGAGCTTTTATCTTTGCAAGACCAGAACATTTTATTTGATCTATATTTTTGGAATCTGAATGCATGGGATGTTGCAGAAAAATACGGTTATACGAGACAAGGATTATGGAAACATATTCGTTCAGAAATTAGGAAATTAACGTAAAAAATTTGCATATCAATTAATTTTTGATATATGATATTTTAGGAATAACAGGTATTTATTAAGAAAAGGAGACAATTAATTTATGGAAAGAGAAGGACTATACAGTGCTAAGACTGTAGCAAAAATGGTTTTTATACTATAATCAAGCTGCTATCGATAGCGAGGATGCTGATTTAATTTCTAATTTAAAACCCAAAAACTACTATATTATGCACAAGGGTGTTATTTAGCGATAAAAAAGGGAAACCGTTATTTTTGAAAAGATTTTAGCTTGGGCTCATGGTCCTGTTGTTAATGAAGTATATCAAGAATATAAACACTATCATTCTAATGGAATCATTTATAATGGTGACTATGACAATAGTATAAAAAAAAAAACAGGATGAAGAACTTTTGGAACAAGTTTATGAAATATTTGGACAATATTCTGCTTGGGGACTTAGAAACAAAACTCATCGAGAGGCTCCTTGGTGTAATACAGAAATAAATCAAGAAATTAAGCAGGATGTTATTAAGGAATATTTTGAGAACAATTATGTCACGGAAAATTAAAGATACACCTGAAAATAAAAATTTTCAAAAATCTATTAACTCTAAAACTTGTGAAGTTCCAGATACATCTATATTTTTTAGTTTTCAATACATTACTTCTGATGACCATTATAATTTAAATTATCTGAAAAAATTAAGAGTGGAAAGGAAAAGGCTATATACTTTGATTTGTTTTCTAGTTTAAGCAGCTTTTCAGAGAGTTCATGGAAGGAATTACAATTAAAAAGAAAGCAATCTGGGGATATGAAACTATTGAATATGGAGAAATGAAAGAATCTATAGCAAATAGGTTGCCAAAAGAAAAGAATATATCCGATGACACAAAGTTGATTGTTTTTAGATTTGGAAATAATTATAGAATGGTTGGCTATAAATCAAATAGATGCAAAGCTGCAATGCACGTACTTGGCTTTGATTTTGATTATTCCTTTATAATCATGGCAGTTAATGAGTTTACACTGTCAACCGAATTTCGTGCTAAACTAATATTATAAGAAATTATGTCAAGACAGAGGTCTTGGCTTTTTTATGCAAGAAAGGAGGAATTCTATGGCTAAATTGACAGAAAAGCAGAAATTATTTGTTGACGAGTATTTGATTGATCTTAATGCAACAAGAGCATACAAAGTTGCATATCCTCATGTAAAGTCAGATGGTGCTGCAATGTCTGCTGCTTCAAGATTGTTAAGAAATGTTAAGGTTAAAGATTATATTGATGAACAACTTGAAAAAATAAGCTCTGAAAAGATAGCAGATGCCCAAGAAGTCATGGAATACCTCACAAAAGTAATGCGACGAGAAATGAAAAGAATCTGTTGTTGTAACACTAACGAAAGAACATTCAGAGTATGTCGATACAGGAGATGGCAAGCCAAGAAAGAAAACGGTCAAAGAAGAGGTGCCTCAAATCGTTGAGATTCCTGCAAAGCTTTCTGATGCAAATAAAGCTGCGGAATTACTAGGAAAAAGATATGCATTGTTCACAGATAAAGCAGAAGTTAATGTGATTACTCCTATTTTTGAGGGAGAGGGTGAATTGGATGAGTAGTCAAGAACGGCCCCATATCAGATTGCCTGATATTGTAGGAAAAGGATATAAGTCCTATTGGAACTTTAGAGGACGTTACGCTGCGTGCAAAGGATCTCGTGCTTCTAAGAAGTCGAAAACAACTGCATTGCGCATCATATACAACATGATGAAATACGATCAGTCGAATACTCTTGTAGTTCGTAAGACTTATCGAACACTTAAGGATTCGTGTTTTACAGATTTAAAGTGGGCCACAAAAAGATTAAAAGTTGAGCACTTATGGGAATTCAAGTATTCACCTTTGGAAGCAACTTATCTTCCAACAGGACAAAAGATTCTTTTCAGAGGTCTTGATGACCCATTAAAAAGTAACATCTATTACTGTTGAGTATGGATATTTGTGTTGGGCGTGGCTTGAAGAATCCTTTGAGATAACAAGTGAAAAAAGATTTTGATACATTAGATGAGTCAATTCGTGGTGAGTTACCACCACATCTTTGGAAACAGTGGATGATTACATTCAACCCGTAGATTTTGCGGCATATAAAAAAGTGATTTTATATGAAAACCCCTTTAATTTTGGAAAACCCTACTCGAAAGAGAGGGCAATCAAAAGCTAAGTTTTATTTTTCGTTTGTTGCTTGGAATGGAATATAATGGTAAAATATAGATATGAAACAAACACCATTTTATTACATATATCTATTTCGAGAAATTAAAACACAAAAGATTATTTATGTAGGAAGCACACGGACAATCGGTGCTCGTATCAATGAGCATAGAAGAGGCTTCAGAGATAAAACACGTCAACAGCCAATACATAAATACATGATTGCAAACAATCTTGAATTGTTCAAAGATGTTGAAATAGCAATCGTTGATACTGCAAGCACAAAAAAAAAGATGCAATAGATAAAGAAATCGCTTATACAGAAAAGCACAAAAAAAGACCATAGCAAATGTATGGACTGGTGAACAAAAAGAAGATCTAAACAATTCAATAAGAAAGCCTGTTTCTACACCAGATGGAAAACAATGTTTTTCATCAATGAGAGAAGCTGCTGATTGTTTAGGTGTTACAAGGCATAAGGTTTATAAAATGGTTGAATCTGGAGAGCTTATAGAAATCGAACTAACTGGAAAGTATATAAACGAGACAACAGGTGAAGTATTTATAAGCGGATATCAATTACAAAAAGAGATATAATTTATCAACTAAATTAATAAATAAATTATCTAAATCAAACGAATGTGTTATTAACGGAATGAAAATAAAAAAAGTTTAACGACTATCCTAACCGCAGTTAATGTGGTTTTTTAATGGAGTACGCTCAAGTGAGCGGAAATGGGGGCATCTTGAAAATTCAAGATGGTGATATAGTCTGATCTCATTGGTAACAATGAGCTGCGAAAGCGGTGTAAGATTAACGACCTTACATGAACACAAATGGGAATGAACACCATTGGCTTAAAAACGTTTCTTTGATGCAGAGAATGACCCTGATATATTGGCTATCACAACCAATTATAAGTGTAATGAATGGTTGGATGATGCCGATTTAAGGTTGTTTGAAAATATGAAGAAGAACAATCCTAGACGATATCAAGTTGCAGGATTAGGAAATTGGGGTATCGTTGATGGATTGGTTTATGAGAATTGGAAAGAAGAAGAATTTACACTAGATCAGGTTATTGACTGTGACTCTGTAGACGGTATTGACTTTGGGTATACGAATGATCCTGCTGCAGTTTTTATAGGCTTCATTGATACAGAACATAAAAAGCTCTATGTTTGGGATGAAATTTATAAAAAAGGTCTTTCCAACAAAAGGCTTTACGAGGAGATTGAAAGCTCACATTATCAAAAGAAGTCTTACACGGCAGACTGTGCAGAGCCTAAGTCGATTGATGAGCTTAGAGGGTATGGCCTTCGTGTTGAAAAAGTCACAAAAAAGGAAAAGATTCCATTATGCATGGGATTCAATATATTCAAGATTTTGAAATTATCATTCATCCTAGATGTGTTAATTTCATAACCGAAATAGGAAACTATACATGGGATGAAGATAGATTAGGAAACAAAATAAATCGACCAATTGATGATTTCAACCACTTGATGGATGCAATGCGATATGCAGTAGAAAAATATGCATTTGGCCGAGTTAAAGTAAGGACGTTTAAAGGAGGTATTTAATGAACGCATACATTATTAAACCGGATACGATATTTAAGCTATCTGACGACAAAGATATCCTTAACATTGAAGTGTTGAATGGATTGATAACAAGTCATAAAACATTAATAACAAACAGATATAAAAAAAGCTTTATGATGCCTATATTGGAGATTATCCAATCTTGCATCAAGCCAATAAAGAAACCTATAAACCCGATAACCGTGTTGTGGTCAACTTTGCAAAATACATTGTTGATACATTCAACGGTTTTTTTATTGGGGTTCCAATCAAAGTATCATCTAAGAAGAAAAGAAATTGATGATTATATCAACTTGCTAGATAAATACAACGATCAAGATGATAACAATGCAGAACTATCTAAGATTTGTAGTGTTTTTGGCAAAGGATATGAATTGTATTTCAATGATGATTATGGAAATTTAGGTATCACTTATTTAGATCCAAGAGAAAGGGTTCATGGTTTATGATGAATCAACAGTGCAGAAACCTAGATATTTCGTAACATATCAGATTGTAGACGAGGTTATGCGTGGGTATATCTATGACAAAACATATAAGTATGAGTTCAACGATAAAGGCGGTCTTCATGTATTTAATGGCGTAGAGCATGGATTCAATGATATTCCGGCCACTGAATTTATTGAAAATGAAGAACGTATGTCTATTTTTGAATCAACATACAGTTTGATTAATGCCTATAACAAGGCAATGTCAGAAAAAAGCAAATGATGTTGATTACTTTGCAGATGCCTATTTAAAAATCCTAGGTCCAAAATTAGAAGAGTCAGATTTGGTACACATTCGAGATAATCGAACAATTAACTTTGAGTCAATGGATGGAAGTGGTGATGGAATTGTAGTTGATTTCATGTCAAAGCCAAATGCAGATGCAACACAGGAAAATCTAATCAACAGATTAGAGCGATTAATCTTCCAAAACTCAATGGTGGCCAATATCAATGATGAGAACTTTGGAACGACATCAGGCATTGCATTGAGATATAAACTTCTTTCTATGTCAAACCTAGCAAAAGCGAAAGAGCGAAAGTTCACATCTGGAATGAATCGTAGATATCGAGTCTTATTTAGTAATGCAGTCACACATCGTTCTGAAAAACGACTGGCTTGATGTTGAATACAAGTTTACACAAAAATTATCCTGCAAACTTATTAGAAGAAGCACAGACTGCTGCACAATTATCAGGAATCGTATCACATGAAACCCAGTTGTCGTTTATCTCGGCAGTTGAAGATACGAATGCCGAAATGGAACGTATCAAAAGGAAGATGAGAATGATATGGTAGAAACTGAAAACCGAATCTTCCAAAAACAATGAGGATTCACAAAACGATGAGCAGTAAAACATATTGGCGAGATCGTGAGCTTGAATGGAAAAAGAAACGCTTAAAAGATGAAAAGCAATATGCGGATGAGATACAAGAAATATATGCAAATATGATGGATTCGGTTGAAAAAGGAAATCGAATCCTTTTTTAGTCGCTATGCAAATAAAGAAAACATCACTATGGCAGAAGCTAAAAAAAAGAGTTTCAAACATAGATATCAAAGCATTTCAAAGAAAAGCTAAAAAGTATGTAAAGGAAAAAGAACTTTTCAGATGAAGCCAATGAACAGATGAGACTTTATAATCTTGCAATGAAAGTCAACCGATTGGAGCTTTTAAAAGCAAACATCGGATTAGAACTTGTGGCAGGGCATGATGAATTAAAATCGTATACTGGTGATAAGCTAGAAGGTGCATATTTAGAAGAGATTCAACGCAATGCTTCTATCTTAGGCGATACAGTGATTGACAATGCGAAGATGGCCAAAACAGTAGCAGATTCATCTTTTAAGAACGCAACCTTTTCAGAACGAATTTGGGTCAATCAAGACCAGCTAAAAAACAGTTTATCCAGTGTTTTATCAATGCATTGATTCAAGGTAAGAATCCTAGAGAATTTATTCCTCAGATACGTAAGAAGTTCGATGTATCTAGATGCAATGCAGAAAGATTGTTAAGAACTGAGATAGCAAGGGTTCAAACACAAGCACAGGCAGAATCTTATGAAGCGAACGGAATAGATGAGTATGAATATGTGGCCTGTAGCTTAAAAGATGTGTGCCCATTATGTAAAGAAATGGATGGCAAGGTCTTTAAACTTAAAGACATGGAAATAGGAGAAAATGCTCCACCTAGGCATCCAAATTGCCATTGTGCGCTCGCACCACATTCTGACCGTAAGGAGTATGAAAAGTGGCTAGATGGTCTAGCAAATGGAGAACACAGTTTAAGGTTTGACGAGTGGAAAGAAAAACAGGCTTTGCATGAAAATAAAAAAAGGACCAATCACAGTAATAACCGAATCTGCTATAAATAGAGTCCCACTTATGAAGCTTGCTAGACTTACTGAAAAAGAGGCTAAAAATTACAAGCGATTCACAAGCGATTATTGGAAGAATCTAGAGTTCACAACCAATCAAATGAAGTAGGGTATAAAATGACTCCTGACTTTAAGCCAAAAGAAACAAAATATGGTTCTGATGATAAATTGATCTTTTCAAGTGTAAGTATTTCACCTAAGACTTATGTAGCGCACAATCATCCAAGAAATAATAGTTATTCTATAAACGACTTGCTTTTTTTTATGAGAATGAGGACGTTCAGCTATTAACTATTGTAAAAAATAATGGTAATATAGAATTACTAGATAAGGCAAACTTTGATAAGGGTAAATTTAAAACCCTAGTACGACGAAATATAAAAAAAATATACTTCTAATAAAGGCGAAATTGACTATGATAAAGTAATTAGTCAAACTCTAAAAGAAGCATCTAAGAAAGGACTGATAGAATGGATGAAAAGCTAAATACTAACGTGTTAGATGGGTCTGAAGAAGAACAAGAAAGACAATTGAAATTGTGGCTGGGATTATCACCGGATCAGTCATTTGCGGATTTGCCTGATATTCCAGAAAATCTTGAAGAGAATGAAAAACTAGGTAAAGAAAGATATGGTAATAAAAATGGCTAGTAACGATATGCAGGTATTGATGTACAAGATTTTTAAAGTATTTATATGAATGTATGAAACTTGGTAAAGAAGCAAGGCTAGAAGACTTTTCTTATAGCTCGAAACTGTTTGATGTTCTAAAAGCTATTGGTTGGAAGTTATTTCCACATTAGTAACCCACGGCTACATCAAAGGGTTTAAGATATATGAAAACAAGTATAAAGACGTTAAATTCTATGTCGAAACGAATCCACCTTTCAAGATTACCTATGAAGGTGTTATCTTTTGGAAGAAAACAGTGGCATGAAAAAAGCTTCTGAATTTGTAAAAGATTCTTTTAATGTCGTGCTATCTTCTTTTGTTGGGTGTTATTCTATAGAAAAAAATATGATGTAATTATGGTCACTCAAAACGAGTGGCCTTTTATTATGCAAGGGAGTGATACTATGGATTATTATTTCACACGTGGCGAAGATAGATCAGAACAAATTAAGAAGCATATAAAAGAAGCAGCACAAAGCATTATTGACCATGCAGATGATATTGTGGATCAATATGATTTTCTAACAGATTTAAAAGATAGAAATGAATTTAAATCCGGATAACAACTGGCTTCCAAAAGTGCAAGTTACTTCTAGTTTTTATCCGAAAGAACTATTGTGTTAAAAAAAGAATAACGAAACAGGTGATACTATGTGATAAAATTAAGATTAAACAGACAGAAAGTGATTGCTTGATTGAAGTACATGGCCATGCTCGTTACGCTCCGATAGGAAAGGATATCGTCTGCAGCGCTATCTCAGTACTATTTTTGACATTGGCCAATTCAATCGGCGAAACATCCAACGCACTCTGTAGATATTACGAACCTGATAAAGATAGCAAGACGTTGTATATCTCGGGCTTGGACCTTGCTGGAGAATTAGCAATTAATTTCTTCAGAATAGGATGCAAAGGCACAGAAGAAGCGTATCCGGAATACGTGGATCTAAGAGATGTGTAATCACAAATATTTGGAGCGTGTCGAAAGGCTTATTTTGACCAATGGCTAGAGTGCATCGTTGAAGTACGTAATCAACGGTGCATTTTTTGTGGAAAAAGCCAAGACTTATAAAGCCTACATATCCACACTACCAAACAAGACCAAGCATTCACGTCGTTAAACTGTATGGGTTACAGGCCAAGCATTTAAGCCTTAAAAGATATGGGAAATGACAAGCAAAGTCAGAAAAATAGGAGGAAATTTACTTATGAAAAATTCAATGACAGACTACCTTTTTGCTTACAACTTTTTGCGGATGAAACTCCAAACGAGAATGAGAACACTGAAACAGAAAACACTCAATCAACTGAGGGACAAGATAACCAAGAAAAAAACAAAGCATCTGAAAAGAAGTACTCAGATGAAGATTTGAATGCGATTCTTGATAAAAGGTTTGCACGTTGGAAAGCAGATCAAGAAAAAGAAAAAAGCAGAAGCTAAGCGCTTAGCAGAAATGAATGCACAAGAACGAGCAGAAGCAGAACGTGACAAAGTACAAAAAGAGCTAGATGAATTGAAAGCAAAAAATGCAATTGCAGAAATGACAAATGAAGCACGTAAAATGTGCGCAGAACATGATATTAACGTTGGTGAGGACCTTTTATCTGTTCTAGTTAATAAAGATGCAGATAAAACAAAGAAAGCGGTTGATGCATTTGTTAAGATGTTTGAATCTGAGGTAGAAAAAAAGCAGTTAAAGAAAAACTGAAAGGCAACGGTCCAAAAACGTGGTGGTTCAAACAAAGGGGTAACTCGTGAATCAATCTTGAATATCACTGATCCAATGGAAAGACAACGCATGATTGCGGAAAAATATGGATTTATTCCAGTAATAGAAAAAAGGAGAACTAACATATGAAAAAAAAATTATAAAGGTATGAACTTGCAAATGTTTGCAGCACCTACAGGATTAACAGGAGCAGGCAACATCCAAGTTAGAGCACACGAAATTGATTTTTGTTACTAGTTTTGGAAAGAACATCCAAGCTTTATTGGATGTATTAGGGATCATTCGTCCAATCCGTAAAAAGCAAAACGGTTCAGTTTTTTAAAACAAAGAAAGTAACAGGAACATTACAGGACGGACATGTAGCAGAAGGCGAATCAATTCCATTAAGTGAATATAAAGTTACAGAAGAAGTTTTTGATACAATTCAAATTGAGAAATTCCGTAAAGCCGTTTCTATTGAAGCAATTGCAGAGAAAGGATATGAAGCTGCAGTATCTGATACTGACGAACAGTTCCGTATTGATTTGCAAGATAACATCACTGATCGCTTATATAAACAGTTGAATTCAGGCAGCTTAGTAGGACATGAAGCTACTTGGCAATTGGCTATCGCAATGGCAATCGGTAATGTTAAACACAAATTCCAACAAATGAAACGAAATACTACAGGTATTGTTGTATTTGTAAATACTTTGGATGCCTATCGCTATTTAGGAGAAACTAGTGTATCTATGCAGACTGCATTCGGTTTAACATACATTAAGAACTTCTTAGGAGCGGATATTGTATTCTTAACAGACCGAGTTGCAGAAAAACAGTAGTGGCTACTCCAATGAACAACATCATTGCGTATTATGTAGATCCAAGTGATTCTGAATTTGTTAAAGCAGGACTTTCATATACTACTGACAGTACTACTGGCTTCTTAGGATTCCATGTAGAAGGAAACTATGATCGTGCTATTTCCGATATGTTCGCAATCATGGGATTACGTTTAATGTGTGAATACCAAGATGCAATTGCACACTTTGCAGTAGGTGGTTCTGATACTCAGACATTGCGTAATTTAACATTAACGGCTTCTAAAGGCGAAGAAACAGGAACTACAAAAGTAGCAGTTGCAGAACAGTTGCAATCTACGAATAACAAATTCAAATTCAAGGTAGGAGCTTCTGAAGAAACAGTGGCATATGGTGCAGATGTAAAATCTTGGAAGAACTTCGAAGAAGGAGCAGATATCAAAGCAGAAGAATCTAATCATTGTACAGTAGTTGAATGTGACAGAAACTACAAAGCAGTATCAAAAGGCGATGTAGTTGTTGATTTAAAGGTATAGGTGAATAAAGATGTCGACA
>VOFC01003505.1_pt1 | contig 46540 bp, 53 predicted proteins | sample 5384161 | NCBI WGS metagenome assembly VOFC01 (sample SAMN12384722, study PRJNA508395) | human gut metagenome | isolation source: healthy gut B | host: Homo sapiens | reverse complement strand
TGAGCTATATTGACCCCATCGTGTCCGTGCTCGTGTCGGTGCTGCTGCTCGGTGAGCCGCTCGCCCCGGTGCAGATCGTCGGCATCGTGCTGTTTCTCGGCTTCGCCATCACAAACGAGCTCACGCACAAAAACGCCGAGACCACATGAGCGCCCAAAACAGAAAAACGCCGGCCTGCGGAGCATTCCGCAGGCCGGCGGCCGTTTTTTATCCGATATCACAAAACCATCAGCAGTGTCCCCGCGCCGATGAGCAGACAGCCGATCAGGGACTTGGGCGTGAAGCGCTCATGCAGGAACACAAACGCCAGCACGAGCGTGATGACCACGCTGAGCTTGTCGATCGGCACAACCTTCGACGCCTCCCCGATCTGCAGCGCGCGGTAATAGCACAGCCACGACGCCCCTGTCGCCAGACCCGAGAGAATCAGAAACAGCCAGCTCTTCCTGCTGATGTCCGCAAGTCCGCCCTGCGTGTTGGTCACGAACACCATGCCCCACGCCATCGCCAGCACGACCAGCGTGCGGATGGCGGTCGCGAGGTTGGAGTTCACGCCCTCGATGCCCACCTTAGCAAGAATGGACGTCAGCGCCGCGAACACGGCCGAGAGCAGGGCAAATGAACCACATACCGTTCCCTCCGTTTCCCGCGCGGCTCACGCACACAGCACCGCCGCCTTGCACAGATCGGCCGCGGTGTGCACTCGTCGCGCTTACAACGCGCGCAAAAACGCGCCGATGCCGTCTGCCGTGCAGCCGTGCACCACGAACACAAGCGACTGCGCATACCACGGCGGCTCCGCGCCCGGAAAGTGCAGCGTCACCGGGTCTGCAAGCCGGAACACGCGGCCGCGCTCGTCCTCGACGCATCCGGCCCGCGCGCCACGAAACATCGCCCGCGGCAGGATCAGCTCCACCCCGCCGACCGGCGCCGGCAGCGGCGTTTTGCAGATAATTCTATGGTACACGCGGCCGCCGACCATCCTCGTCTTTTCCGCCGCCGAATATTGTGCATACGCGATATCCGCTGCGGTGGGATCTTGCCTTGATGCCATGCGCTCACCTCCGCCGTTTTTGCTCCATGTTACCACATTCCGCAGCCGGACGCAAAACCACCCCGCCGATGGCGGGGTGGTTTCCTATCCGATGATCAGATCTTCGTGACGATCTTGATGCCGGGGCCCATGGTGGACGCCGTGACGCAGGACTTGATATACTGGCCCTTCGAGGCGGCCGGCTTGGCCTTGATGATCGCGCCGATGAGCGCGTTGTAGTTCTCGGTGAGCTTCTCAGCGCCAAAGCTGACCTTGCCGATCGGGCAGTGGATGATGTTGGTCTTGTCGAGACGGTACTCGATCTTACCGGCTTTGGCTTCCTTGATGGCGTTGGCAATGTTCGGCGTGACCGTGCCGGCCTTCGGGGACGGCATGAAGCCCTTGGGGCCGAGCACCTTACCGAGACGGCCGACAACGCCCATCATGTTGGGAGAGGCGATGACGGTGTCGAACTCGAACCAGTTCTCACCCTGAATCTTGGCCACAAGATCCTGACCGCCGGCGTAATCCGCACCGGCGTCGAGCGCTTCCTGGACCTGCTCTTCCTTGCAGAAGACGAGCACGCGGGTGTTTTGCCGGTGCCGTGGGGCAGGACGATGGCGCCGCGGACCTGCTGGTCGGCGTGACGGGAGTCAACGCCCAGCTTCACGTGCAGCTCGACGGTCTCGTCGAACTTGGCCTTGGCGGTCTTGGTGATGAGCTCGAAGGCTTCCTGCGGCTCGTACTGAGCCTGCTTATCAATGAGCTTAGCGCTCTCTTTATAATTTTTACCTCTGAACAATTCAGTTTCCTCCTAATAAAGTGGTTCGTCGGATGGATGATCCTCCCACGATCAGGGAGCGGAATCTGACGGCTTATTCGCCGACCAGAACGCCCATGCTGCGGCAAGTGCCGGCGATCATGCTCATGGCAGACTCGATGCTGGAGCAGTTGAGATCGGGCATCTTCTGCTCTGCGATCTTGCGCAGATCTTCCTTGCTGATGGTCGCGACCTTATCTCTCTGGGGCACGCCGGAAGCGTGATCGATGCCGCAGGCCTTCTTGATGAGCAGAGCTGCCGGGGGCGTCTTGGTGATGAAGGAGAAGCTACGGTCGGAGTACACGGTGATGACGACCGGGATCATCATGCCCATGTCGCCCTTGGTGCGCTCGTTGAAGTCCTTGGTGAACTGGCCGATGTTGATGCCGTACTGGCCAAGCGCGGGGCCGACCGGGGGAGCCGGCGTTGCCTTGCCGGCGGGAACCTGGAATCTGACGTATCCAACTATTTTCTGTGCCACTTGAAAGCACCTCTTTCTTGTAAGATTTTAATCCTTGATCGCTTCGACCTGATCAAGCTCGAGGTCGACCGGTGTCTCTCTGCCGAACATGGAAACAACGACACGCACACGGTCCTTATCGGGCTCAAGCTCGTCCACCGTGCCGATGAAGCCCTCAAGCGGGCCGTCGGTGATCTTGACGGAGTCGCCGAGCTCATAGCCGACCACCACTTCATGGTGCTCGACGCCGAGGTCATAGATTTCCTGTTCTGTCAGGGGGATCGCCTTCCCGTCGGAGCCGACGAAGCCCGCGGCACCGCGCACGTTGTGCACGAGATGCCAGCTCTCATCGGTCAGCACCATCTTCACGAGCACATAGCCCGGAAAGACCTTGCGCTCGACAGTCTTCTCACCGGAATCGGTGATCTCCTTGACCGTCTCCATCGGGATGTTGACTTCCTGGATCAGATCCTGCATTCTGCGGTTTTCCGCAGCCTTGAGGATGTTTGCGGCCACGCTGTTTTCGTAGCCGGAGTAGGTATGCACGACATACCATTTTGCGAGTTCAGACATATTACCCACCCAGCTTCAGAAGAAGCTGCACGCCCTGGTCGGCCAGAGAATCGAAGCCCCACAGCACAAGTGCGGACGCGAACATGACCACCAGACAAACCGCGGTGTTGTTTGCCGTCTGCTTCGGCGTCGGCCACACGACTTTTTTGAGCTCGCTCTTCATGTCGCGGAACCATTTGCCGATACGCTTGAAAAACGGGAGTTTCTTATCGACTTTCTTGACGGCTTCGGTGGAAGTTTCTTTCTTTTCAGGTTTCTTATCAGCCATGAATCATTCCGTCCTTTCGAAAGCCTTATTTGGTTTCAACGTGCTTGGTGTGCTTGCGGCAGAAGGGGCAATACTTACTCAGTTCCAGCTTTTCGGTAGTGTTCTTCTTGTTCTTCATGGTGTTGTAGTTCCGCTGCTTGCACTCTGCGCATCTGAGCGTCACCTTGACGCGGGATCCAGCTTTAGCCATATTTTTCGGCACCTCCTTATTGATTTCGCCCCTGTCGGAGCGTGATTGCCTCCCTGTATGAGCCGAAAGGGCATAAAAAGGGAACCTCTCGACTGACAGGTAGATTCACTATACCACACTCCGCTGTCAAAGGTCAAGCCTTTTTGCAGCAGGGAAAAAGGGTAAAAAGCGCCGCCTCCGGAGATTCGGAGGCGGCGCGCAAAATGCGGTTTTTATGCCTTTCAGGCCACGTCCTCGAAGCCGGGGACCGGCTTCTTGGCGGTGATGGCGCGGATGACAAACAGCGTTGCGATCACGAGCACGACGCCGATGGCGAGGCAGATGTAGACGTTCTGGATGAAGCCCGCCAGAATGTAGTTGACAAAGCAGATGATGCCGAGCGTTGCGGCATACGGCAGCTGCGTGGACACGTGGTTGACGTGGTTGCACATTGCACCGGCAGAGGCCATGATGGTCGTGTCGGAGATGGGCGAGCAGTGGTCGCCGAACACGGCGCCGGCCAGGCACGCGGACACACCGATGATGAACAGCTCGCTCGCCGGGTCGAACACGTAGGTAACGATCGGCAGCAGGATGCCGAACGTGCCCCAGCTCGTGCCGGTGGAGAAGCTCAGCACACCGGCGACGATGAAGATGATCGCCGGCAGGAAGCTGAACAGCGAGCCGGCCGCGGAGTTCATGACGGAGGCGACGAAGTACTTGCCGCCGAGCAGACCGGTCATGTTCTTGAGCGAGGTGGCGAAGGTCAGGATCGTGATGGCGGGGACCATGTTGATAAAGCCCTTCGGCAGGCAGTCCATGGCGGCCTTGAAGCCGATGAGGCGGCGGCACAGGAAGTAGACGATCGTGAACACGAGCGCGATCAGCGAGCCCCAGGGCAGCGCGGCGAAGGCGTCGGTGTTGCCGAAAGCGCCGACAAAGTCGTGGTAGTAATCACCGGCAGCGTCCCAGTAACCGCCGACATAGACCAGACCGGCAAAGCAGGTCACGATCAGCACGGCGACGGGCAGGATCAGGTCGATGACGCGGCCATTCTGGTTGCATTCAATGGCATCGCTGTTGGCATCGGCGCGGTCGCCGGTGGTGTAGAGATCGTCCTTGAAGCGGGCGTTCATCTCGTGCAGGCGCATCGGGCCGTAATCGAACTTCATGAGGATGAGCGCGATGATGAACACGAACGTGAGCAGCGAGTAGAAATTGTAGGGGATGGCGCGCACGAACAGGTCAAAGCCGTTGTAGTCCTCGACGACGCCGGAAACGGCGGCCGCCCAGGAGGAGATCGGCGCGATCATGCACACGGGCGCGGCCGTGGCGTCGATGAGATAGGCGAGCTTGGCGCGGGAGATCTTGTGCCGGTCGGTGACGGGCAGCATGACCGAGCCGACGGTCAGGCAGTTGAAGTAGTCGTCGACGAAGATGAGCACGCCGAGCAGAAAAGTGGCGAACATGGCGCCGACGCGGGTCTTGATGTGGGTCTCGGCCCAGCGGCCGAAGGCGGCGGAGCCGCCGGCGCGGTTGATGAGCGCGACCATGGCGCCGAGGATGACAAGGAAGAGCATGATACCGGCGTTGTCGGCAACGGCGGGCACCATGCCGTCGTTGATGATGGCGTCAAGGCCGGTGATCGGGTCGAAGTTGGAGTAAAACAGTGCGCCGAGCAGGATGCCCACGAACAGCGACGAGTAAACTTCCTTCGTGATGAGCGCGAGGATGATGGCGACGATCGGCGGCACGAGCGCCCAGAACGAGAACGCCATGCGGCTGGTGGACGTGATGACGCCGGTACCCTCGCAGACGTCACACTCCTCACCCTGCGAGACGCCGGTGCCGTTGCACGTGGTGCAGGTGATGGACTTGGCCGCGTCCTCCCCGTCGGCGGCGAAGGCGCACACGCTCAAAAGCGACACGGCCAGCACGACGAGCAGCAGCACGGCCAAGAGCTTGCGTCTGGAATTCATAACGAAATTCCTCCCATAAAAAAATGTCATGAACAGAGCATACTGTTCATGACACTTGAAACCTTCGGTCAATGACAGCGCTCCGCAAATTGCGGCAGTCCGGCGGATATTCTCCGACGCCCCAGGCAATCCCGCGGCAGGAACCTGCGGGACCCTTCGGCGGCTGCCCCTTTCCCCTCCCGGTTTCCTGCCGGTGAGCGAGGGTACTGATGACGTCCGCACCTCTATCATGCTTTGTTCAAATAGGCTCAGTATACGTTCGTGTACACAGAATGTCAACCAATTCTGCAAATTTTGTGTATTTTCGCGTTTCCGACAAAATCTTGGTCCCGTCTTTATGCACCCCGTACAAAAAAACGCCCGCCGGAGCTTCCGGCGGGCGTTTGGCTGGCTGTTTTTTCTCAGCGGCTGCCCTTGTCGTACGGGATGCCCTCGGCCTTGGGGGCGCGGGAGCTCTTGGACGTGAAGGCGAGCACGATGATCGTGATGAGGTAGGGCAGCATCTGGTAGAAATGCGCACTGATGCCGATCTGCGCGAGCAGATACACGCCGTCGCCGTTGATGTCCAGGCTGGTATAGGCCGCGGCGATGCATTTGAACAGGCCGAACAGCAGCGACGCACCCGCGATATTCAGCGGCTTCCAGTTGCCGAAAATCATAACGGCGAGCGCCAGGAAGCCGAAGCCGGCCACGTCGCCGTTGGACGAGCAGTTGGCGGTGGTCAGCGCATAGACGAAGCCGCCCATACCGGCCAGCGCGCCGGAGATGGTCGTGCCGGCGTAGCGCATCTTGTAGACGTTGATACCGAGCGAGTCGGCCGCCTGCGGATTTTCGCCGCACGCGCGCAGACGCAGGCCAAAGCGTGTCTTGTACAGCAGGATCGACAGAATGATGAACAGCAGGATGCACACATAGGTGGCCAGATACACCTTATTGACAAAGGTCTCACCGAAGAAGCCGAGGTCGGCGGACTTGTCGATGCCGAGCGTGCTCTTTTTGATCATGAACCAGCTGGCCGAATCGCCGCTGGCCATATTGAGGGTGTTCTGGTTGGCGATGATGCGAATGAAGAACAGCACCAGCGCAGGCGCCAGCAGGTTGAGCGCCGTGCCGCCGATGGTCTGATCGGCACGCAGGTTGATCGACGCGAACGACAACAGCAGCGAGAACAGTGCGCCCATAGCCGCCGACACGAGCATGGCCAGCAGCACGAGCCCCTGCAGCGTGCCCCAGTCACCGGCCGCTTTGGCGGCGATGAAGGTATCCACGCCCTGCATTTGGCGCACGAAGAGCACGCCGATGAACGCGCCGAAGATCATAATGCCCTCGAGTGCGAGGTTGATGATGCCGCTGCGCTCGGCAAACACGCCGGCGAGCGCCACGATCATGAGCGGAACGGCATAGATCAGCGTCTGTTGAATAAGAAAGCTCATGCCTGCTCGCCTCCTTCCGCGACGGGCGCATCCGCGTCCGGGTCTGTGATGGCCGGGTCCGGATGCAGATCCGGGTCTCCGAGCGACTGCGCGGGCTCGACGGGCTGATCGTCCGCCGGTGTGCCGCCGGACTTGCGCTTTTTCTTCCGGCCGTCGAGCAGCATGCGGATCACGAGCGAGAACGCGCTCAGATACACGATGGCTGCGATGATGACGTCCGTGATGTATTCGTTATACGCCGTGAGGTTGGTCAGCTGCAGGCCCGCAATGTCCAGCACGGACATGAAGATGGCCGTGAAGATGACGGCGATGGGGTTGTTGACCGCGAGCAGGGCGACCGGGATGCCGTTGAAGCCCTCGGCCGGGAGCGTCTGATACGTGCTCCAGAAAAACTCCGTGTTGCCGGACAGGTAGTACAGCGCGGCGCCGCCGCCGGCGAGCCCGCCCGCGATGGCCATGGACAGGACGATGTTGCGCTTGTCGCGGATGCCGGCATAGCGGGCGCTGTGGCGGTTCATGCCGCAGGCCTTGAGCTCGTAGCCGAGCGTCGTCTTGTTCATGAGGATGTACATGCCGATGGCGAAGAGGATTGCCACGAGGATACCGGCGTTGACCTGCGAGTTCGGGAAGAGCTTGTCGAGGCCGAGCTTCGCCGTGGCCACGTCGTTATAGGTCGTCTTGTAGATGTAGCCGGACTTGGTGTTCTCGACCAGGTTCTTGAAATTGCTGATGTCGAACATCCATGTCACGAGGTTTGCCGCCAGCCAGTTGGTCATGATGCTCGCGAGCACCTCGTTGATGTTCAAAAACGCCTTGAGCGCGCCGGGGATCGCGCCCCAGAGCGCACCGGCGGCGATGCCGCCGAGAAACGCGAGGATCCAGATCAGCCACGGGGCAACGCTGCTCGATGGGATGCCGAGCGCGATGCACAGCGACACGAGCGTGCCCATGAGGTACTGGCCGGGCGCGCCGATGTTGAACAGGCCGGTCTTGAACGCCACGGCGACGGACAGGCCCGTCATGATGAGCGGCGTGGCGCGGAAGAGCATATTGCCGAAGTTCGTGGAGTTGAAGCCCCAGGTGAGTACGCCGGAGGCAGTGCGGCCGGTGCTGAACAGGCCGGCGAACACGAGGCGGAAGCCGTCCCAGACGCTCGATGCGCCGAGCTCCGGATTCGAGAAGCCGACGGCGGCGATGATGACGCTGCCGACGACGAGACCGATGAGGATCGACAGCAGGGACGCGAGGATCTTCTTGGTCATATCCTTTTCATAAAGGGTGCGGAGTTTGTTCTGCTTCATGCCGATTCACCGTCCTTCCCGCTGCGCTTGGCGCCGGACATATACAGGCCGAGCTCCTGCACGGTCGTCTGCTTCGGGTCAAGCTCGCCGACGATCTGCCCCTCGTACATGACGAGGATGCGGTCGGACAGGCTCATGACCTCGTCGAGCTCGAGCGACACGAGCAGCACGGCCTTACCCGCGTCGCGCTGGGCGACGAGCTGCTTGTGGATGTATTCGATCGCGCCGACATCGAGGCCGCGCGTGGGCTGTACGGCGATGATGAGCGGCTTGTCGCGGTCGACCTCGCGGGCGATGATGGCCTTCTGCTGGTTGCCGCCGGACATGCTGCGCGCGATCGTGACGGCGCCCTGGCCGCTGCGGACGTCGAACTGCTCAATGAGCCGGTCGGCGTATGCACGCACGGCGTCGCGGCGGATGAAGCCGCCGTGCTGGAACTGCGGCTCCTTGTAGCGCTGGAGCACCATGTTCTGCTCGAGCGTGAAGTCGAGCACGAGGCCGTGCTTGTGCCGGTCCTCGGGGATGTGACTCATATTTTTGCCGCGGCGGCGGATGGAGGCATGCGTGATTGTCTCGCCGCAGAGGGTGACGGAGCCGCCGGTGATCTTATCGAGGCCGGTCAGGCCGTGGATGAGCTCAGTCTGGCCGTTGCCGTCGATGCCGGCGATGCAGACGATCTCGCCCGCGCGCACGGAAAACGACACATGGTCCACGGCGTTGCGCTTGTGCAGGTGCGACAGGACGCACAGATCCTCCACATGCAGAATCTCCTCGCCGGGGCGGGCCGGCGTCTTGTCGATGACGAGCTGCACAGGGCGGCCGACCATCATGTTCGACAGCTCCTGCTTGTTCGTGTCGCAGGTGTTGACGGTGCCGATGCACTTGCCCTTGCGCAGGACGGTGACGCGGTCGGCCACGGCCATGATCTCATTGAGCTTATGCGAGATGAAGAGGATGGACTTGCCCTCGCGCGCAAACTCCTTCATCGTGGCCATGAGCTCGTCGATCTCCTGCGGGGTGAGCACGGCGGTCGGCTCGTCGAAAATGAGGATCTCATTGTCGCGGTAGAGCATCTTGAGGATCTCGACACGCTGCTGCATGCCGACGGTGATGTCCTCGACCTTGGCGTCGAGGTCGACCTTCAGGCCGTATTTTTCCGAGAGCTCCTCGACCTTTTTGCGCGCTTCCTTGCGCTGGATGAAGCCGAGCTTCGTCGTCTCGGCGCCGAGGATGATGTTGTCGAGCACGGTGAATACGTCGATGAGCTTGAAGTGCTGGTGCACCATGCCGATGCCGAGCGCGGTGGCATCATTGGGGTTGTCGATCTTGACGGGCTTGCCGTTTTTGCGGATCTCGCCCATCTCCGGCTGATACAGGCCGAAGAGCACGCTCATGAGCGTGGATTTGCCGGCGCCGTTTTCACCGAGCAGGGCGTGGATCTCGCCCTTTTTGAGCTGCAGGGTGATGTCGTCGTTGGCCTTGATGCCAGGGAACTCCTTGGTGATGTGAAGCATTTCGATCACATACGGAGGAGCGTTGTCCATACCGCCACCTACTTTCCTATTTCTGTTTCTGTGTTTGCATATCGGCAGCCGCCGGACGGGGAACCGCGCTGCCCGGCGCGCGAAATGGCTCTGCTAATATTTTGATTATACCTGTTTGATCGCCTGATTTCAAGGCATTCCGCCCCAAATGTGTACAGAATACGAACGAAAAAAGGAGAGAAAGCATGCCTCTCACACAGCAAGGCCATTCTGAGGCAAGCAAAAAGGAGAGAAAGCCGAAGCTTTCTCTCAGCCCGGGCGAAAACCCGGAGTTTTTCACCCGGGCCGAGACGCCGCCCGCCGGGCGGCAATGAATCTCATCCGAGGCGGGCCCTTCGCCCCCTCGGGCTCCCCCGCGGCGCACGGGTCTGCACACGGCGCGGCTGTTCCGGGGCAAACAAGAAAAGGAGAGAAAGCGTGCGCTTTCTCTCCTTAGAAGGGTTCCGGTCAAATTACTTGACGAGATTGAGGGTGACGTGATCGGTGCTGGCGAGCTTGCTGAAGTCGTTGTCAATGCTGATCTCGCCCTTGACGATCTTCTCGAACATGGCCTTGTACTGGTCAACGGTCCAGTTCTTGAGGCTCCAGGTGTCGGTCGGCAGACCAACAGCGCCCTCGGCCGCGCCCAGGGTGGTGAGCTTGCCGCCGTAGTTGGCCCAATCGCTGCCGTAAGCGGCGGTCAGAGCCTGCTGAGCAGCCTCGCCGATGCCCTTGAGGGCGGAAGTGATGACGGTGTCGGAGGTGTAGGACTGGTCGACGTCCACGCCGATGACAGCCGCGTCGTTCGCGGAAGCAGCAGCGGTGATGGAGTCGAAGATAGAGCCGCCGCAGGAGAAGATGACCTCGGTGCCGTTCTTGTACCAGCCGGAGGCCAGGGTCTGCAGCTCAGCGGAGGGCTGGAAGCTCTCGCCGTATTTCCAGGTGTAGTTCATCTCGACCTTGACGTTCTTCTCAGCAGCAGCCGCCTCGGCGCCCTGAACGTAGCCGTAGCCGTAACGGCAGCAGGCATCGTTCGTGCCGCCGCCGCCGCCGCAGAAGCCGAGCTTGGTGTAGCCTTCCATGACAGCAGCATAGCCGGCCAGGTAGCCGCACTGCTCTTCACGGAAGTTGATGGCAGCAAGGTTGGTCAGATCGTCGAAAGCCCAACCGTCAATGAACACGAACTTGGTGTCCTTGAACTCACTGGCGGCCTTCTTGAGGGCAGTGCCCTGCAGGAAGCCGGCGGCCACAACGACCTCTGCGCCGTTGTCGACAGCGGCCTTCATGGCGTCGTAACGATCGTCATCGGTGGCCTTGTCGCCGTTGGCGGGCTTATAGTACTTGTAGGACTTGCTGTTGGCATTGGCGTACAGCTTCACGCCGTCGTAAGTGCCCTGGTTGAAGGACTTGTCCTTCAGATCGCCCACGTCGGTGACGAACGCGACCTGATACTTGCCATCGCTGGACGTCATTTCGTCCGGGATGTCGTCTGCCTTCATGGCCGTCTTTTTGCCGTCGTTCTTCTTGTCCGTGTCCTGATTGTCCTTGGAGCCGCAGGCGCACAGCGCAAAGACCATGACGAGCGCAAGGAGCAGAGCAACGAGCTTCTTCATGTTCATGCTATTTTTTCCTCCATTAAAATTTTACCCGACATTCGGGCGTTTTCGGTTGCGTTTCCACAACCGGTTTCAGTATACCACGCGCAGGAATTGCAAGCAATCCCATTTGTTTCGAAAATATAACGTTTTTATAAACAAAAGCGTCACCCGTCCGCCGGGAGCGGACAGGTGACGTTGCGTCAGAGATTTGCCATGTTGACGGCGGTGTCGAGCGCGATCGTGATCATCTGCACGAAGGAGTTTTGCCGCTGCTCGGAGCTGAGCTCCTCGGCGCGGTAGATGTGGTCGGAGATCGTGAACAGGCCAAGCGCGCGCTTGCCGGCGCGGGCGGCGTTCATATACAGGCCGGCGGCCTCCATCTCGATGGCGAGCACGCCCATCTTCTTCCACTGGTCGGGACCGTCGCTGCCGTCGTCATAGAAGTTGTCCGACGAGAGCACATTGCCCACGTGCAGCGCGACGCCGTTGGCTGCCGCCGCGGCGACGGCCTGACTGAGCAGCGTATAGTCCGCGATCGGGGCGAACGTGCCGTTGATGCCGAACTGGTGCGCGAAGTTGGAGTCCGTGCACGCGCCGGCACCGGCGACGACGTCCATCAGCTTCAGATCGTCGGCGAGCGCGCCGGCAGAGCCGACGCGGATGATATTGTCCACATCGTAGAAATTGTACAGCTCCCAGCTGTAGATGCCGATCGACGGGATGCCCATGCCGGAGGCCATCACGGTCACGGGCACGCCCTTCCACGTGCCGGTATAGCCCTGCACGCCGCGGACGTTGTTGACGAGCACGGGATTTTCAAGGAAGGTCTCGGCGATGAACTTCGAGCGCAGCGGGTCGCCGGGCATGAGCACGGTCTTGGCGATGTCTCCGGCTTTGGCTGCAATATGCGGCGTAGGAACAGGCATGATGATACCTCCGTTTATCTCAATTTTTCAGTCTGGCCGCATGTGCGCGACCGGTTTTATTCTAACCGCAAAAAAAGCAAAAGTCAAATTGCAACCGCTCTGCGCCTGTGGTAGAATGTTGGAGAAAAAACGACCCACGGGAGGCGGCACCATGAGCGACGTCATCACGATCGGCATTGCCGGCGATACCGGCAGCGGCAAGACCACCATCACGCGGCGCATCCTCGACGAATTCGGCGGCGATGTGAGCGTGCTGTATCACGACAACTACTATAAGCGGCACGACAACATCCCCTTTGCCGAGCGCAAGAAGCTCAATTACGACCACCCGAACGCGTTCGACACGCCGCTGCTCGTGCAGCACCTCGACGCGCTGCGCGCCGGGCAGCCGGTCGCGTGCCCGACGTATGACTACACGGTGCACAACCGCGCCGCCGAAACGATCACGGTCGTCCCGGCCAAGGTCGTCGTCGTCGAGGGCATCCTCATCTTTGCCGAGCCGGAGCTGCGTGAGCGACTGGACATCAAGCTCTTCGTCGACACCGACGCCGATGTGCGCATCCTGCGGCGCATCGTGCGCGACGTGCGCGACCGCGGCCGCGATCTGGAGTCGATCGTGACGCAGTATCTGACCACGGTCAAACCCATGCACGAGATGTTCGTCGAGCCGTCCAAGCGCTATGCCGACATCATCATCCCCGAGGGCGGGCACAATCAGGTCGCGCTCGATTTTGTCATGGAGCGCATCCGGGCCTACGTAAAGGAGCGGGATTAAATGGCCAAACTCTACTTTAAATACGGCGCCATGGGCTCGTCGAAGTCCGCGCAGGCGCTCATCACGCAGTTCAACTACGAAGAGCTCGGCATGACCGTCTGGCTCATCAAGCCTTCGGTCGACGACCGCGACGGGGCGAACATCATCCGCTCGCGCATCGGTCTGCAGCGCGAGGCGCAGGTCATCCGTCCGGACGAAGACATCGCGGACACGTTTGCCCGCGCCGGGCACGCCGACGTCATCATCGCCGACGAGGCGCAGTTTTTCTCCCCGGAGCAGATCGACCAGCTGCGCCGCATCGTCGACGAGCAGAACATCCCCGTGCTGTGCTTCGGTCTGCGGACGGATTTTCTCACGCACTTTTTCCCCGGCGCACGGCGGCTCATGGAGCTGGCCGATTCCATCACAGAGATCAAGACCGTGTGCGCCTGCGGCCGCAAGGCGACCGTCAACGCCCGCATCGACGAGCGCGGCCGCGTCATCACCGAGGGCGGGCAGATCCTGCTCGGCGGCAACGACAGCTACGTCGCCATGTGCCACAAGTGCTGGGTGGACAAGATCCGCGCGCAGAAGGAAGCGGAAAAAGCATGAATCGCCGTGCCAGCCGCATCCTGACCGTCTGCGCCGGGGCATGGCTGCTGGTCATCTGGGGGCAATCGTGTATGCCCGCCACGCACAGCGGCGCCGAGAGCGGCGCACTGCTGACGCTCGTGCAGGCGTTCCTGCCGCACATGACCGACCACATCCTGCGCAAATGCGCGCACTTCGGCGAGTATGCACTCCTCGGCGTGTTCACCGCCGCCGCGCTGCGCACGGGGACGCGCTTTTCATGGGTGGCTGCGCTGCTGCCCGGCACGTTCGCCGCGCTGTGCGACGAGACGATCCAGCTCTTTGTCCCCGGCCGCAGCGGACAGATCACGGACGTCTGGCTCGACACGGCGGGCTATCTCACCGGTGCGCTGCTGACGCTGCTGATCTTTTTCCTGTGCCGGAAGCGCCCAAAACAACAAAAAACCCCATGAGCCTGTGCAGTGTGCACAGACCCATGGGGTCATTTTTATGCCTTATGCCTTCACGCGGCAGACGAGCGCGCCGTTCTCGGCGTCCACGACGAGCGTGTCGCCGGCGTGCAGGTCGCCGGAGAGGATGGTGCGGGCAATGAGCGTCTCGGCGTGGCTCTGCAGGTAGCGCTTGAGCGGACGCGCACCGTAGACCGGGTCATACCCGTTTTCGATGACGAGCGCCTTGGCGGCGTCGGTCATCTCAAGGTTCAGCGTGCGGTCAGCCAGGCGGCTGCGCAGGGCGGCGACGATTGTCGATGATATGCGACAGGTTGTCGCGCGTGAGCGGACGGAACATGAGGATCTCATCCAGACGGTTGAGGAACTCCGGCCGGAAGGCGCGGCGCAGCTCGCCCTGCACGTGCTCGCGGGCGTCCGCGGTGATCTCCCCGTCCGGACCGATGCCGTCGAGCAGGTACTGGCTGCCGAGGTTCGACGTGAGGATGATGATCGTGTTCTTGAAGTCCACCGTGCGGCCCTGACTGTCGTGATTCGGCCGTCGTCGAGCACTTGCAGCAGAACGTTGAACACATCCGGGTGCGCCTTCTCGACTTCGTCGAACAGCACGACGGAGTACGGCTGGCGGCGCACGGCTTCGGTCAGCTGACCGCCCTCGTCATAGCCGACATATCCGGGAGGCGCGCCGATCAGACGCGAGACGCTGAATTTCTCCATGTACTCGCTCATGTCGATACGCACCATGCTCTTCTCATCGTCAAACAAGCTGCGCAAGGGCTTGGCAAGCTCGGTCTTGCCGACGCCGGTGGGGCCGAGGAACAGGAACGAGCCGATCGGGCGGTTCGGGTCGCTGATGCCGGCGCGCGAGCGCTGGATGGCCTCGCAGACCTTCTCCACGGCCTCGTCCTGACCGATCAGGCGGCGGTGCAGCACTTCGTCAAGGTGGAGCAGCTTCTCGCGCTCGCCCTCCATCAGCTTCGCCACCGGGATGCCTGTCCAGCGGCCGACGATTCGGGCGATTTCCTCCTCCGTCACCTTGTCGCGCAGCAGGCTGTCCTCGCCCTTGGACTTCTCGGCGATGGCTTCCTCCGCCGCCAGTTCCTTCTTGAGCTTCGGCAACTCGCCGTACTTCAGTTCTGCCGCCTTGTTCAGGTCATACTGACGCTCGGCGCGTTCCATTTCGGCGTTCACGCGCTCGATTTCCTCGCGCAGCTTGTTCACCTTCGTGATGGCGTTCTTTTCGCTTTCCCACTTCGCCTTCATCTGGTTGAATTCGTCGCGCTGCTCCGCCAGCTCCTTCTGCACTTCTGCCAGACGCGCCTTGGTCAGCTCATCGTCGTCCTTCTTCAGCGCCGCTTCCTCAATTTCCAGCTGCATGATGTGGCGGTTGATGTCGTCCATCTCTGTCGGCATGGAGTCGATTTCGGTACGAATCATGGCACACGCTTCATCCACAAGGTCAATCGCCTTGTCGGGCAGGAAGCGGTCGGTGATATAGCGGTTGGAAAGCGTTGCGGCGGCAATCAGAGCGTTGTCCTGAATTTTCACACCGTGGAACACTTCGTAGCGCTCCTTCAGACCGCGCAGGATGGCAATCGTGTCTTCAACAGACGGTTCGCCCACCATGACCGGCTGGAAACGGCGCTCCAAAGCGGCGTCCTTCTCGATATACTGGCGGTATTCATTCAGCGTCGTCGCACCGATGCAGTGCAGCTCGCCGCGCGCCAGCATCGGCTTCAAAAGGTTGCCGGCGTCCATTGCGCCGTCCGCCTTGCCTGCGCCGACAATCGTGTGCAGCTCATCAATGAACAGCAGGATGCGCCCTTCGCTGCGCTTGATTTCCGCAAGCACCGCCTTCAAGCGCTCCTCGAACTCGCCACGGAACTTCGCGCCGGCAATCAGGCTGCCCATATCCAGCGAGAAAATGGTCTTGTCTTTCAGCGAATCCGGCACGTCGCCGCGCACGATTCGCTGCGCCAGCCCTTCGGCGATAGCGGTTTTGCCGACGCCCGGTTCGCCGATCAGCACCGGGTTGTTCTTCGTCTTCCGGCTCAAAATACGGATGACGTCGTTCTCCTGCGCCATGCTCTGCGCGGTCTGGATGGTTTCAATTGTCTTTTGTGTGAATTTATCAGCGTTCATAGTCGGGTTGCTGCGTGTTCCGGCACGCAGCGCCTCCTTTCATGGATGGTTGCGGAATTAAATGAGGATCGCCGCCCGCTGCTGCTCGGCACAGTAGAGCGCCTCGATCTCGGGCGGGGTATATTTGCCGCGAGGTATGCCTTCATGAGCCGGTCGAACAGCTGCACATAGTCCGAGATCGCGCGGGCGATCTCCTCGCTCGTGTAGTCGTGATCCGGCGGCAGCGAGAGCGTGCGCACGAACTTCCCGTCGTACAGCGCGTAATCCGGCTCCACGCCGGACAGGTGCGCGTCCTCGATCTGCTTCCAGAGGCGGAAAAACTGCGTCATGCTCTGCAGCAGCTGCGCTGACTGAGTGCGGAAGATCACGGCCAGCTCGCCGAGCCTCCTGCTTGTCGCCGTAGAGCGCGACCTCATACTTGACCGTCGGGCGGTACTTGTATTCGAGGCTGCTCTTGAGGGACATGCTCGTCGTATGCGGGGCGAAAAACGGCACAAGGTCACGCGCCGGGGCGACGAGCTGCTCGATCTCATGGAAAATACTCTCGATGCGGCGCTCCGGCGTCATGACCGAGGTATAGTCGGCGAGGATCTGGTTGATCAGCGCCGAGCGGTTCGTGCCCATGCGGTGGGCCATGCGGTCGATCTCGCGCACGACCTCCTCGTTGAGCATGAGGCTGTATAGTGTTTTCTTCATCGGTGCATCACCGCTTTCTTTTTTCTTACATTGTGCATTGTACACCCGCCTTATAACTTTGTCAAGCATTCTTATATAAATTTATTTGCAAATTATATAATTTCTTTCGGACTCAAAAAAGTGCCCGGACACGTTTCGTGTCCGGGCACAGCGCCTGCATTTTTATTTCGCGTGGATGTTGATAAATTCCGTTCTCAGCTTGGAATAGAGGATCTTCTGGCTGCTGTAGAGGCCGAAATAGCCCGAGAGCATATAGGCGACGCCGCACGCGAGCGCGAAGTACACGAGCTGGCCCCGCACCGAACAGCTCGATGCTGAGGATCATCGACGCGATCGGACAGTTGACCGCGCCGCAGAACACGCACACGAGCCCGAGCGCCGCGGCAAACCCCGTCGGGATGCCGAGCAGACCGCCGAGCACGCAGCCGAGCGTTGCGCCGATGAAAAACGTCGGCACGACCTCGCCGCCCTTGAAGCCGCTGCCGATGGTGACGGCGGTGAACAGCAGCTTCCAGAAAAACGCGTCGGGCGCGGCCTGTCCGCCCTCGATGGCGCGGGTGATGACGTCCATGCCGGCGCCGTTGTAGTCGCCCGTGCCGACGAGCAGCGACAGCACGATCACGATCGCCGCCCGCGGCGATGCGCAGCCACGTGTTCGGGATGCGGCTGGAAAACAGCCGCTCCGTGCCGTGCATGGTCACGCAAAAGAGGATGCTCATGAGCGAGCACACGGCAGCGAGCGCCGCCACGCGCAGCAGCAGAAGCTTCGGCACGGCCGCGAATGCAAACGTAAACTGCGTCGGCGCGATGCCGAAGGCGTTGGCGATGGCGAGCGCGGCAAGCGAGGCGACGATGCACGGCACGAGCGCGGAGTAGTAAAACACGCCCACGCTGATAACCTCGAGCGCGAAGATCGTCGCGGTCAGCGGCGTGCCGAACAGAGCCGAGAACACAGCGCTCATGCCGCAGAGCGTGGCGATGCGCATATCCTTTTCATCGAGGTGGAACAGCCGCCCGATGTAGCAGCCGAGGCTGCCGCCGATCTGCAGTGCGGCACCCTCACGACCGGCGCTGCCGCCGAACAGGTGCGTGATGACGGTCGACAGGTAGATCGCCGGCACAAGCAGCAGCGGCACCTTGTCGCCGAAGTGGATGGCGTCGATGATGGCGTTGGTGTTCTTGTTTTCCATTTTGGTCAGGCGGTAGATGGCCGCGATCAGCAGGCCGCCCACAGGCAGCAGCCACAGCAGCCACGGGTGCGCGGCGCGGAATGCCGCCGCCCAGTTCACGCTCAGGTGAAAGGCCGAGCCGACCAGCCCGCCGATGCCGCCGGTCACGCCCGCGATAACGAGCCATTTTAGGAACGTGCAGATGAATTCCCACATGGTGCGCGCCTCGCGTTCGGCCTCTTTTTTCATATCGTCCACAGCAAAAGTATCCTTTTTATGCGTATTTGCGCCGCAAATCGGCGCGAACAAGGATACTATACAACAGAATCTGCGGAAATTCCACCGCCGGAGGCACAGAATTTACGGAAATTGTACCGCCGGACTTGATTTTTTCCGCGGGATTGGTTATAATCATGCGTGCGTTCGTAAAATGCACATATATGGATAGGTATCGAAGTGGTCATAACGGCCCTGACTCGACGGGTTCGGAATTCACAATTTCATATCGTTCTTGCGTGTTTTTCTTGCATTCTTCCGGAGCAAGGATTACACTTGAGGTATACGGAGAGTTGTCCGAGAGGTCGAAGGTGCGACACTCGAAATGTCGTGTTCCCAAAAGGAACCTAGGGTTCGAATCCCTAACTCTCCGCCAAAAACCCAGTCATATCAAGGCTTTTGCCCATATGACTGGGCTTTTCTTTTCTCTCAAGGTCACATCGGCGTACATGATTTTCGGCAAGAGCTCAGGTGTGCCAGCCAGTCTGCCCTGTGTCCGGCAGAGTTAGGATATTGTCCATTTCATTTGCCGAGGTGATCTTGGACTTGTAATCCAAATGGCTGTAAATATTCGCCGTCGTGCCAATATCGCTGTGACCCAGCCACTCCTGAATGTGCTTGAGAGGCACATCGTTTGCCAAAAGCAGTGAGGCGCAGCTATGTCTGAGGTCGTGAAAGCGAATGTGCCGCAGACCGTTCTGCTCCAGCAGCTTGCTGAAATTGGCGGTAACGCTTCTGGGGTTGAAGATATTGCCCATGGCATCCACAAAAACATAGCCGTCATACTTTTTGCTGTAGCAATTTCCGCATACGCGCCGATTCTCCTTTTGCTGCTCCCTCAGCACCAGCAGCTTTTCCCGGATGTTGCTGACCAGCGGCAGGGAGCGCAGGCTGGATTTTGTCTTGGCGCGGTCGGCGCAGACGATTTCACTTTTGCCGTCTATCTTTGCGTTGGTTACAATGTGCTTAATGGTGATGGTGTCCCGCTCAAAGTCGATGGCGTCCCATTTCAGCCCCAGCGCCTCGCTGCGGCGCAGGCCGTAAAAGGCGGTCATCTGAATCAGCAGGGAGTACGGATGATCCTTGGACGCTTCCAGCAGTCTCTCCAGCTCCTCCTGCCGGTAATAGTCCGCAATGTACCGCTGCTTCTTGGGGCGCTCCACCTTGTCGGCGGGGTTGAAGGGAATCAGGTCCATTTTGACGGCGTATTTCAGCGCCTTGTGGATATTGGCGTGATAGTGGATTACCGTACCGGGTGACACGGTTTTCAGCTCATGCAGATAAAAGCTCTGAATGTGCTTGGCTTGAATTCCGTCCAGCGTCAGTCCGGTGTTTCGGAAATACGGTGCGATCTTCCCCTTTACCATCTGCGTGTAAGAGGAAAAGGTGGTCTTTTCCACCGAGCTGCGGATAATCTCCAGCCACAGCTCCATGTAGTCGGCAAACAGCATATCGGAGGAGATGTCCTCGTTCTCCTTGCTCACAACTGGCGGGACAAAGCTCTTGCGAGTGTCCAGCAGCAGCTTTTCAGCGCGGCGCTTGTTTCCCTTTGCGGGAAGTCCTGTGGGAATCCACGGCTGCCTGCGCTTGCCGTTGGCGTCCGTGTAATTCAGCACCATGTAGTAATTGTCGTTTTTTATTTGCAGGTGTCCTGCTATCATAAACTCTACCTCCTTTGCGGATAGCACATGAACGGGCACCCTTTCGGACCGTTTTTATTATACGCCCGGCGGGAATGCCCGTCCAATGTGCCATACAGGTTCAAATCCCGGCTACGCCGCCGGCTGCGGATTTCCCGCCGAGAGTGCGTAGCGGATCACATTGATTTTCGGTACGCGGTATGCATTGCCGATTTTCATACCGGGGATGTCGCCGTCGCCGATCAGCGCATAGGCCAGATGACGGCTGATGCCCAGCATCGCCTGCACCTGCGCCACATTTACAATGTCGGGGTAGTCCGTGAACATCACCTCGTATAGGGTCTGAATTTCGATTTTAGTCATCGGCACCACCTCCATCGTCACCAAGCACATGTGCGAGAAGCATATCAAGCTCTTCTTCTGTGTTCACCGGCGAGAGGCTGACAATACCCTCTTCGTTTTCATCCTCACCGAAGGGAGTGCCGCCTTCGCATACGATATTATCCAGTTTTTCCGAAATAGCATGGATTACATAGTGAACCTCTTCCTGAGAGAGAATAAACACAAGCTCGTGTCCGCACTCATCATCAAAGGTTGCCACAAGCTTATCGTCGCTGCGGTCAATACCGTTATCAGCATCGATGAGGAATTCAAGGAAAAGATCCTCAACAAAGAGGCAACCCGCCTCGGAAAAATCTGCGACCATACGGTCAAGCTCCTGTTTTCTGCTTTCGCTCAAACGGTTAAAATCAAAATTAGCTTTCATAATTTAATCTCCTTTCACCGAGCGTCCCGGTCTTTGTGCTGCCGCGCCAAGTGTTTGTTATAAAAGTCCATGGCCTTGACAAGTGTCTCGGTCATCTGCTTCACGGAGGTGTCCGGGCGGAAAAAGCTGCGAAGCTTGTCTACCGGCACCTTCACATATTCCACCTGATTGCCCTTAACCTCGGACAGAAGCTGCAGCACCGCGTCATCCGTGAGAGTCTGCGCCTCGCTCATGCGCCGCAGCCGCCGGGCCTGAGACAAGGACGGCGTTACCTCATCGCTGTCCATCACGGAGAAGAGCATCTCCTGCTCGGACGGCTGCAAATAGGACAGCTCCACCGCCGGAGTCAGGGCGATCTTGCCCTCGTCCACCAGCTTCAGGATGTCGGGGATCAGGTGGGTGAGTCGGATGTAGCGTTGGATTTGGTTGCGGCTGTCGCTGCTGTTTTGTGCAAGCAGTTCGTCTGTTCTCAACTTCGTCCCAAGTTGGGACGAAGTTCCCTGATGTTTCAAAGCATCGTATTTCATCTTGTACGCAAAGGCCTTTTCCGACGGCAGGATATGCTCTCTTTGCAGGTTGCTGTCCACCATGGTGATAACAGCCTCCTCGTCTGTCAGGTCACGGATAATCACCGGCATGGTGCCCATCCCCAGCGCCTTGCACGCTGCCAGCCGCCGGTGGCCTGAGATCAGCTCATAGCCGCCGTCAGGCAGCGGCCTTGCCAGTGCCGGAGAGAGCACGCCGGCATCGGCAATGCTCCGCATGAGCTGCGCCATTTCCTCGTCCTCCTTCACCTTAAAGGGGTGATTTCGAAAGGGTGTGAGGTCAGCCAGCGGGATTGCCTCTACCTTTGGCTTTTTCGCATCAAGCCGTTCCTCCGTGCTCATAAAAAGCTCCTCATACCCGGTCAGCCCCAAATCAATCGATCGGTCGTTCTTCATCGAATCCTTCCTTTCATCGTATAATCGTCTTGTCCTCTTGGGACGGCTGCTGATTTCGCAGCACCTGCTTTTCCCGCGGGGATAGGTAGGGGTCGTTTTCCACCCACGCATCCAATTCACACGCCAAGAGGGCTTTCAGCTTTGGGTTATCCTCAATCATGTTATAGGCGGTTTGCTTTTGCTTCCGAAGCCGGGAAAGCTCTGCGGTGCAGGCGGCGCAGGACTTTTTCAGCTCGACCCTCTCCGCAGGATCGGCGCAGCCTCGCTGCTTATTACGGATTTTGCTGCGTGCAGCGGATATTGCATCCATCTCCCTGTCCATTCGTGCAAGAAACCTCTGCACATCCTCCGGCGTGTCCAAATGCTCCCGACACACCAGCGTTATCTCAGCGGTGAAGCGATCCAGCCTGCGGCAAGCCTCCCGGCACTCCGCTGACAAGGGCTGCCGATACTCCTTTTCGTACAGCGGCGCAACGCCCAGCACGATTGCCACACAGCGGAAGAAGCTCAAATACCCGGTGACGCGGGGCAAATGCAGATAGAAATCCCGCTGCCGGTAATATTCTTCCGTCGGCGGATTTTTTCTGGCATATTCCCGTGTGTAGGGCCTCATGAATTCAAAATAGCGCCGGGTCACACGGATGTCCCGCTGGTTCTCCAGCAGCCTGTCCTGCAGCGCCTCCTTGTCATATTCGGCTCCCAGCCGGAAGGTGCGCATACACTTTTTAGCGCTTAGAGAGCGGATGGTGGCGTACCTGCGGTAGGGATCGCACACGAACACATAGTCCTTCTTCCGCAGCACGGCACTCAGCTCCGTCCAGCTGCTCGACATCGTCAGCGCCTCGTCCAGCGCCCGCCGCATAAGGTTGTATCGGGTGGGCTCGTCGTTCTTTTCGGCAAAGTAGACCGACCGCGCCGTTTTATGCCGTTGGGGATTTTTCACCACCGACAGGCCATGCTCCTTGCAGATACGGTCGGACATATCCCGCAGCTTGTAGTAGACCTCGTATTTTGCCTCCAGCTTTTTGCCCGTCCACATATTCACCGGATTCACAACAAAGTGGTTGTGATAAGTGCCGGTGTTGAAGTGGGTGGCAACAAGCACCTGCCGGTCGTTCCCCCAAAGCCGCCGCGCCGTCTCCACGCCGATGCGATGGCATTCCTCCGCCGTAACCTCACCGGTCTTGAAGGACTGGTAGGCGTGGTAGGCCACATTGCCGCCGGCTTTGCCGAAGCGCCTCTGCACGGCAGCCATCTCCCTTGCGGCAGACTCCGCCCTGCAGCCAATTCCGGTGACGGCGTATTGCTGCTCCCCCTCATCCAGGTTTTTTTCTTTGTCGGCAGCATACAGCAGCACCTGCTCCAGGTCGCTCAGCTTGGTCTTGCTGGGGTTGGTGCAGTAGTCCACCACACGGCTGACGCTGTCATGGATCGCCCAGATCTTTGTCACCGCCATCGGCATCCTCCTTCCCGTGATAGGCGCGCAGAAGCAGGCTCTCGATCTCGGTCAGGGCCTCGTCAAAGTCCCTCATGGCAAGCTCGTAGCGGACGGTATCGTGGAGCGTCGTCAGCTTCTGATACGCCAGCATCAGCTCCCGGCGCGGAGCCTCTCTTACCGCTGCGCCGGTTCCCAAGCTTCGGAGATATTCCGACATATTCATGCCGCATTTCTTTGCCTTTCTGCGAATGGTATTCTTCTCGGTTTTATAGACTCGCACATTGATTTCCTCTGTTCGATTCCGCATAGATATCACATCCTTTCAGCGGGGTTACAGGGGCGCGCCCCTTTCGTATCGGCAGATACGGGGGAATTGGGTGCCGCAGGGCTACACAAATCCCATGCTCGTTATCCTTACGGATAAAAAAGCGGTGTATAGCCCCGCACCCCTTAAAGCGGCAATTCCTCATCGTCCTCCGCCTCCTCCCATGACACAGATGACGCTTGTGACGATGCTTGGGGAAGCCGGAAGGTTCCGTCATTCTGTTTCCGCAGTGACGCAAGTCTCTCGCTCCCGGAGGAACCGTCATGACCGTCAGCGCCGTCATGCAGCTCCAAAAGCACCAACCGGGCAGCCGCCGTTTTACGATACTCGCAGGTGATTCCCAGGGGCAGCAGCACATCGCTGTAATGACGGGTCAGATGCTTGCTGGCGAGGTTGGGCTTCAGCTCCGTATTACCTACGGCGGCAAGCAGCTGGGACACCGTGCCCCGAAACCGCCTATGCGCCAAGAGAAAATCCGCCACCTGAAAAACAAAGTCCGGGATGCGTTCCTTTCGCAAATCCTTGGCGCTGAGCGCCTCGGTAATCTCCCATCGGACGCCCCGCATCTGCATTTTCAGCTTTTTCTCCTCCACATCCCGGCCCGTAATGCAGAGGGTGGCGCAATCGCCGAAGCGGTCATCCTTGCGGAGAATCATCCCCGTATCCGCCACGCCCAAAATGCCTGTGGAGCCGGTCATGTCGTTGAAGATATTGCTGCTGTCCCGCTCCTTTCGGGTGTGATGGACAACGAAGATGCAAATGCCGTGGTCATCGGCGAGCTTTTTCAGGCCGGACAGATCCTTGTAGTCCTGGGCATAGGCATTGACCTTTGCGGAAGCATTGTCCCGCACCATTTGGAGGGTATCGATGAATATCAGGCCCGTGGAGGGAAATTCCCGCAGAGCCTCCTCGATCTGCCCCTCCAGCTCCGCGCCCAGCTGCCCGCAGGAAAAGCCGAAGCGGAGATTCTCCGGCGGAGAATCCGTCAGCTCCTGCATACGCTGCTGAACGCGCCATTCCCGGTCCTCCAAGGCCAGATATACCACATCGGTTTTTCTGGTGGGCAGCCCCCACACTGCCTCGCCGCGGCTGATTTGCAGGCACAGCCACAGTACCATCCAGCTCTTGCCGATCTTGGAGTCACCCGCTAAAATGGCGAGCCCGTCGGAGAGAACACCGTCGATGAGCATTTTGGGGTGGGCAAGGGGTTTGTAATACAGGGTATCGGCATCGATCAGTTGTAGCTTGTTCATGTGTTTCACCTTCTTTCTTTCGCTGGTAATTGTGTTTTTTGGTTTGGCGCCGTACTTCCGATATCGTTTTTATATGCCTGCCCCGGGGTCTCCGCGGCGTTGCCGTGCTCGCTCTTTTGCGGTCGTCGCACAGTCATATCTGTCTCGGTAACGGCTATTCAGTTGTCGAGGTACACGGGGAAGCTTAGAAGCTCCTCTCACTTTCCCTTTGCCGATTTTTTTTCGGATTTTCCCGCTGCTTTTCAAAATTTTTTCTTTTGAGCTGGTAAATTATAAAAAGCCGAGCTTGTGCAGAGCTTTTTCAAAGTTCCCCTCACTTGGTAGGCAGCGAGAAGGCCGAAAAATTAACCCCCCTGAAAAATTTTTTGTTTTGGCTCCAAATCGGAGCCATTTTCCTATGCAGGACTGCTCGTGGCTCCGAAATGGAGCCATTTTTCGTCTATGGCATCAAAATTGATGCCATGTCCATTCCGGATTTCATCGGTGTGGCAGCAAAATTGATGCCATAAAAATAAGCGCCTGCCTCTTTTCAGAAGCAGACGCTCATTTCTCGTATTCCTTTTTTACCGTAGCAGCCGGATCAGCAGCTCATTGATATCCTCGGTGGGCTTGCCGCTTGCTACCAGCTTGTTCCGAAAGGACAACAGGGCCTTTATCAGCAGCCGTCGCTCGCCGGCGCAGAGTGCTAACACTCGATTTCTTCTATACTTGAACATCACCACACCTCAGCAATAAACCAGCTCAGAAAGGACAACTTCCTCCGCACGGCTGCAGATGCTGTTCATCCGTCCCACCCATTCCATTTGATTCTCGGTCTTCAGCCGCTCAGTGACACCTTCGGCTTTCTTCATCTGTTCGACCAGCTGATCAAACATTTCTTGTGCAGTGTCGCCGATTTCCTTGAGATGCTCGTCCAGTTTGCCGGTCAGTAGCATCCCCGTGTAGATGCCGTCTCTGTACTCGCGCAGATACCGCCTGCGCTTTTCTGCGAATCTGTTGTACATATTCTTCCTCCTTTTGCGCCCGCCGTGCGGGTTTCTATCATCATCCACATGATGGCGCAACCCGAAGGAAAAGCCCAATGTGCGAAAAACAGATTTGCAGATTTGACATCATAGAAACTCCCTCAGAAACGCAGGTTAATATTTGCCAAATTGAAGGGTTTGTATGTCCTTATGACGTTATACCTTGATTGAGTTTTCGAACGAAAACATTTGTTGAAATATGTGGACTTTTTTGTGCAGGCTGTGATATAATTATCAAAATTCAGATTTATATGTTGAAAAGCGGCACTCCCAATACTATTGGCACAAGCAATAAAGTAAATGAGGTTTGCTATATGACTGTGAGTTATAAAAAATTATGGAAGCTCTTAATAGACCGAGATCTAAAGAAGAAGGATCTTGAGGAAATGGCTGGCGTTAGTCATTATGTAATGAACAAGTTGACACATGGGGATAACGTCACCACTGATGTCCTATGCAAAGTGTGCAAGGCTCTTAATTGCACCGTTGACGACATTATGGAAATGATTGACGAGTAGCTGTCGCTTTGGGTTTTTCAGTATAGGTATCATCGAATGCTATCGGAAAGTTGGTGAGAAATAAATGCCGTTTGATGCGAGCGTCAGAGCTTATTTGCGGGCTTACCAAAACGAATACAGAGCTGCTCTTCATGGAGGACAGCACACAGCCGAGCTTTCTTTTCGCGTCCCTATGCATGAAATGTTTAGGAGGATAGCGCATGACTTGAACCCGGCAGGTACTTTCGACATCATTCTTGAGCCGAGAAATCAAGGAAGAATGGGGCGGCCTGACTGGAGAATACAGGATCGCATCTCGCTTGGTGTTTACGGCTATATTGAGGCGAAAGGTCCATCCAACGAGCCGTTCGATACTACCCCGTATAGGGATCAGATTAACCGATATCTGACGTTAGGGCACAAGCTTATCATTACGGACGGCATTGATTTCGTATAAAAACGATGTGGATTCCTTCGTTATCGTGTCCAGCGATTCCGATTACTGGGGATTGATCTCGTCACTGCCAGATGCACATTTCCTTGTTATGATTGAGCGCGAGAAATGCGGACCGGACATGAAGGAAGCCCTTGCTGATTCCGGTATCTTCTACTGCTATCTGGATGACTTTTATTCCGGCAATAGCGAGGACATCAAAAAGAACGCTTTGTTCAAGGAAATGTACCGCTGGATTGACAACTCCGTTCACCTGAATGTCAACGATATGTTTGACGCTGCATTGAGAAATACACGCATTGATATGTCTCCGGCTGAACGGCGGCAATTCTATGAAAAGCACATCAAGCACATGACCTTACAGATCGATGAAGACGGCAATGTCGGTATTGAGCTAAAACGAGGATAGTTTGCATTTGTGAAAAACGCCCCCGACACTGTGCCAGACGCACAGTGCCGGGGGCGTTCCCGTTTCCAGCGATTTATTTTTCTCTCGGCAAGGGGCTGTTCATAAGGTGACACTTTCCATTTTGCGAAGCCGTGAAAATTCGATGTGTTCCGTGGAGATGTTCACTGGGCAGCATGGAGCAAGGCAATATCATCGGGTACGGGAGGCTTACATGCTTGCAATAAAGTGGAATCTTGTTGTTTCCACTATTGCTTTTATCGCATTTCAATTTTTCCCGCAATCTATCATTTCACTATTCGGAGACGGGGACGAGCTGTATTTTGAATTTGCTGTTTTGTTCATGCGTACCTATCTTTTCATGGTGTTGGTAAATGGTGTGCAGTTGCTTTCTTCCAGCTTTTTTACCGCAATAGGAAAATCGTTAAGAGGTGCTCTGTTGGCATTAACAAGGCAGACCTTTTTCTTGATTCCGCTTACCCTGCTGCTCCCGCTTCGTTTCGGAATTATGGGAGTATTGCTTGCGGGGCCTGTTGCTGATTTTTCAGCGTTTGTGCTATCTGTTGTCCTGGTGGGTATAGAATTAAAAAAACAAAAAAACTCGCTTATAATTTAAGCCATAGCATATAGCTATTATCTACAGCTACTGAGCAAGTGTTATCAATTTCTAAGTCTTTTAATCCAGAAAGCTGTCTTGACCACACGGGTAAACCGAATTCCAATTACATCGCAGATCTGCCAGTATTCCAAAGGTTTATAATTAAACCTTTTTACGAGTGTCTAGTATAAACCGATTCAATAGGCATTTGCACTTGAATAAAAAATGCACTTGTTCAAAACTGAGCAAGTGCAGAAATCAATTCGTTTCCTATTTACTTTTCCATAGATTCACTTCTTGACTGAGCCACTCGCACCATGTGTCGACCCCTTCGCCGGTCTTTGCGGAAATGGGAAATATCTTTAACTCCGGATTTCTCATATGCGCATAAGAAATAACCTTTTCCAAATCAAAATCAAAATATGGCAGAACGTCAATTTTGTTGATGATAAGTGCGTCGCAGACCTGAAAAATAAGCGGGTATTTCAGCGGCTTGTCATGCCCCTCAGGCACGGAAAGGATCATGGCGTTCTTTACCGCGCCCGTATCAAATTCCGCGGGGCACACAAGATTTCCCACATTTTCAAGGATGGCAATATCCACATTCTGGATTCCCATGCTTCTCAATCCCTGCCGGGTCATGTCGGCGTCAAGGTGACACATGCCGCCGGTGTGGAGCTGAATCGTCCTGATCCCCGTATCCGCAATAGCCGCAGCGTCCACGTCCGAGTCGATATCCGCCTCCATAACCGCCATACGGTACTTATTCTTCATGCGGGAAATCGTTTGCTTCAATGTTGTTGTCTTGCCGCTGCCTGGGGATGACATCAAATTCAGTAGGAAGGTCTTGTTCTCCTTCAGCTCCTGCCTGAGCCTGTTTGCGTCCTGATCATTGTCCGCAAATACGCTCTGCTTGATCTCTATCACTCGATAATTTTCCATAACAATCTTGTCCTCCTTTTTGCAAAGCTCCCCGAGCGGCCTGCCCGGGGAGCTTCGGCTAACAAGCCAGTATCTCTTTAATTAAGAACTCTTTCCCGGAGAGCACGGTATATTCGCTCTCCTGACAACAGGGGCACTGTGCGTCGCAGGTGAAGGGATTAAAGACGCTTCCGCAGTTCCGGCACTTTGCTGAGGCTTCTATGATTTCAATCTCCAGTGCGGAGCCTTCCAGCCGGGTCCCCGGTATGGAACGCCTGTACACAGCTTTCATCATCTGCGGGACAACGGAAAACGCTTCGCCCACCTGAAGAACCACCTTATCAATTTTCTTAAGGTTCTGTTCTTCGGCGATCCGGTCAACCTTCTCGACGACGTCTATAATCAGACCCAGCTCGTGCATGTTCAGGCTTCCAGAACGATGCGGTTGAGGACATGCCTCATGCGCGCCTCATTGTAGATTACCGGCACGGGATAGGTTCCGTTGCCCTCTGCCAGCGCCCACTTGATGATCTGCGGGAAGTCCTTCTGCTCGATGAAGTCAAAGCCCGTGGGAAGCCCCATCTCCCTGTTCATCTGACGGATCGCAGCAATAAAGGCGTTTGCCTTCTCTGCGTCGCTGCCGGTCGTCTTCACGCCGGTAATCTCCGCAAGATGCGCAAGCTGGGGATGGACTGCCGTGCCGTAGTCCTCCAGAACAATCGGCATGATGACCGCGTTCGCGAGCCCGTGCGCGGTGTTATAGATGCCGCCCATTGCGTGGGCAATCGCGTGAACATACCCGACGCCGGTGTGGTTGAAGGCAAGCCCTGCCTTATAGGAGGCGATGAGCATGGCCTCGCGGGCCTCCAGATCGTTCCCGTCCTCATAGGCGCGCTTGAGATTTCTGAATATCTTTACCACCGCTTCCTCCGCATTGCGGTTGCTGGCGTTGTTGTTATACGCCCACGTGACATAGCTCTCTACCGCATGGGTCAGCGCGTCGATACCCGTCGTCGCGGTGACGAATTTCGGCATGGACACCGTCAGCTTCGGGTCGAGAACGGCATATTTGGGGACGAGGTTGGGATCCATGATCGCGTACTTGTGGCGCTCGTCATGATCGGAGATCACAGCGCCCATTGTGACCTCGCTGCCCGTGCCGGACGTGGTGGGGACGGCAACGATCGGAGCGACCTTTATCATGACCTTCATCAGGCCCGCCATCTTCCCGATCGGCGTATTGGGCTTGGCAACGCGCGCCGCTGCCGCCTTGGCGGCGTCCATGGGGGAGCCGCCCCCGATCGCGAGGAAGCCGTCGCAGCCGTTTTCCAGATACTGCGCACGGATCGCCTCCACCGTCTTCACCGAGGGGTTTGCCTCCACCTGATCATAGATCGTGTAGCCAATACCATGGCGCTCAAGATTTTCCGCGATGGGCGGGACAATGGTTCTGCCGACGGTTGGGCCGGTCACGATCATGACCTTGTTCACGTTCAGCTCTTTGAGTACCTCCGGGATCTTCTTTGCGCTGTCCGCTCCGCTTACCACCTTCGGGCCGGGGAACATGGCGTCCGTAAGCGGGAGCGCCTGCTCCATGATTTTGCTGTTCGCGCGGCACTTGAATACCGTAAGCTTATCCTTTGCCTTTTCAAAGAAGCGCTCGTCCATTGCGTATGCGATACCGACCGCCGCGACAGCCGCCGCGCCGCAGAGAAGCGCCTTATATGTTTTCTTCATTTCAAACCCCTCTTTCCTTACTTAATGCGCATGACCGCGTCATACGCGCTGTGTACCGCATCCGCGATCCTCCCGCTCTTGCACGCGTCTCCGACCGTTACCACATACGGGTACTGATTTTCAAGCGCCTTTGCCAGCGCGTTTACCGGGCGGACGCCCAGAGACAAGACGACCTCGTCAACCGTCACCGTGGTCAGCATACTGGTTCTGACGTCCTCGAGGATCACGCTGTCCTCCGTAATCTTCATCAGGCGCTTGCCCGGCATAAACTCCGTGTCGTATTTCTGAATCCGGCTCAGCTCGTCATCCTTCAGCTGGAACCAAGTACCCGGTGCGATCTCCTCCGCCATCTCAACGACGACCACATGGTTTCCGCTCTCGTTGAGGATCTCCGTTGTTTCAAGCCCCGTCATGCCGCTGCCGATCACCGCGACGATCTTGCCGCTGATCTTCTTCTCACCCATAATGATCTCCGGCGCAGTGCAGACATTGGGCAGGTCGATGCCCTTGATTGAGCGCGGTCTTACCGGGACGCCGCCCGTCGCGATGACGACGGCATAGGGCTTGAGTTTGGCGATGGCCTTTTCCGTGGCCTCCGTGCCGAGCTTTACCTCTACGCCGAGCTTCTCCACGTTTGCCATCAGGTCTTCGATCGACCAGTAGAGCTTACCTTTGAGCAGGCAGGTCGAGGCGGTCTTCACCTGTCCTCCGGCCTTCTCTTCTTTCTCAAAAACGGTCACGGCAAAGCCGCGCCTCGCCATGATCTCCGCCGCCATCAAACCGGCGGGGCCTGCGCCGACAACAACGACCCTGCGCCCCTCGCCGTCCTTCGGCATGTTGGCGAAAAACCGCTCCTGTCCGACCGCGGGATTGAGCGCGCATTCGCCGTTCTTTCCGCTCAATGCCCCGTAGGTGAAGCTCTCGATGCAGTTGAGGCAGCCGATGCAGCGCTTGATCTCGTTGGTGCGTCCCTCCTCCGTCTTCTTCACCCAGTAGGGGTCGCAGATAAAGGTGCGGGCGGAGCCGATAAAGTCCTGCACTCCCTCCTCAAGCTGCCGCTCCGCCTGATCGGGAGAGCGCATGAAGTTGGCCGCGCACACAGGGATTTTGACGGTCTCCTTGATCGCCTTTGCCAGATAGGCCCGCCAGCCCGGCTCAAAGGACGTGGGCTCAAGCCAATAATTGTAAGTATCATAGCAGGCGGAGGATACGTTGATCGCGTCAACACCCAGCTCTTCCAGCCGTTTTGCGATCCGCTTTCCTTCCTCCAGATCATAGCCCTTTCCGGGCTTACCGATCCGGTCATACATCTCGTCGGCAGACAGGCGCACCATCAGCGGATAGTCCTTTCCGCAGGCGGCCTTAATGCCGGTGATGATTTCGCTGATAAAGCGCAGGCGGTTATCAAAGCTCCCGCCGTACTCATCCTTGCGGTGATTGGTGTTTGGGGAAAGGAACTGCTGGATCAGATAGCCGTGGGCCGCGTGCAGCTCCACGAGGTCAACGCCTGCCTTTTTGCAGCGGACCGCTGCGTCGATGAAATCCTGAATCGTTCTCTTGACCTCGAACTTTGTCATCGCGCGCATCGGGCTTGGGACATGATAGCTGCGCTCACAAACGGACGGGGCGGCGACCGGCTGGCAGATTCCCTTCTCCTCCAGCGCCATCATCGTAGGCGTCGCCTTGTAGAGCATCTCCATAATTTCCGGCTTTTTCTCCACCAGCGGCAGGATCATCGGAAGGGAATTCACGCTGCTGGCATAGCCCTGACGGCCGGGGTGGTGCAGCTGGATGCCGAGTTTCGCGCCGTGCCTGTGGATTCTCCCCACGAATTCGCGCATCGGCTCGATATGGTAGTCATGGCTCATCGCAAGCTGGGTAAAGGAAGATGTCGCGTACATGTCGTTGACGCGGCAGATCCCCGGGATGATCAGTCCCACGCCACCCTTGGCCCGCTCCTCATAGTAGTCCATGAGCTTTTCCGTGGGCTTGCCGTTGGCCTGACCCATGCTGAACTCGGCGGCGGTCATGACCGTGCGGTTTTTGATTTCCAGATTGCCGATCTTCATCGGCGAGAGAAGCATTGAATAGTCCATTTTTTATTCCTCCCTGTTGTTATCTTCAAGGGTGACCGTGTCCAGCTCGGGTCTTCCGTACTTTCCGGCCAGCAGCAGCTCCCTATGCATTACTTCATCATAGCCATAATCCTTGCGCTCCTCCAGCTCCCGGGCGCAGCCCTTGCAGGTGGCGACGCACAGCTCGCATCCCATGCACTTTTCCTTGTCAAAAATGACCATGCCGTCCTTGATCTTATTTGCGCCGAAGGGGCAGCGCTTCACGCACATTCCGCACTCCTGCGCGCCCAGACATTTGCTTCTGTCGCGCTTGATCACCTCCGGGCCTTTTTTCGCAGTTGATCCCCGGCCCGAGGATGCGCGTCCCCTTGACGACCGCGCACACCTCCCTGTCACAGTTGCACATGACAAACGCACCGGACTTTTTGCCGAACATGTAAAGGACATTGTGGACATAGCCCTTTTTGTGCATGTCGGCAAGGATCTCCTTTGCCTCCTCCTTTGTCACAGGATGATGACCGAGCGGCAGGTTCTCATAGATGTCCGCGCCGTAATAGAGTGTGAGATCCTTGATCTCCGGCTCTGTCACGCCCTCCGGATACTTCTTGAGCGCCACCTCGCAGATACAGGGGCCTGCGGAAACGTGCGCACCTGCGCCGACTTCTACTGTATAGACAAAGTCTATGACGTTTTCGGCAGCCTTTTGGCTTAGGATAATGCCATGCGGGAGAAAGTAGTTGCCGGTCTTGGAGGTGTTCTCCATTTTAGCCATCAGCTTTTTATAAAACTCCCGCTTCTCCTCCGTCGTCGCTCCCTCATAGCCGCGCATCAAGATATCGCCGGTCTTCAGGATGGTCGGCTCACTCGCCCCGTAGGCATAGTGCATAATGTACTGGGCGAGGGAAACGGGTTTTGCTTTTTCTCCCTTCCCCTGAAAGGACACGGTCTTTCCTTTCTTGTAGTTCAGCAGTGCCACTTCTCTTTTTCCTCCTTGATTTGTTAATTAAATGTCTAAGCTGTTTTCATTTTAGATTATCGCCGAAAAATGTCAATATCGGCGAAAAGCATTCTAAAATTGTCACAAAAACCATGTATGTGTTTTGCATACGAAGAATTTCATTGTGCTTGAAACAGCTTTACAAATATGCTAAAATGTAAGCATAGATTTTTTGAAAAGAAGGGACAAAGATGACCGGCAAACACCAAACGGCAAGTTTGATTGCCGATACGGCAATGGAATTATTTCGTAAAAAGGGTTACGAGTCTGTCTCCGTTAACAGCATCTGTGAGCAGGCCGGTGTCTCCCGTGTGACCTTCTATTCGATTTTTTCCAATAAGGATCAGATCATCGGCTTTATTCTCAATGACTTTCAGAACCAGTTTAAAGAAGACTTCTCCTCCTTTATCGCCGCAGAAAATGACTTTGAGCGGGTCATGATTCTGTTCAATTATTACGTGGAGCTGTCTGAACGCGGCGGTTACCAGCTTATGCTGGAGTTGCTGAAAGCGGAGTTGGAGCGTTCCATCGGCATTATGGACGCCGTTTATGTCTTCAACGACTGGTTTGTCAAGCTCATCGGGAACTGTCAGAAATCCGGTATTATCCGAAACAAGGGAAACGCAGCTGAGCTTGTTTCATTGGGGATTCAGGTCGCGATCTCCGCTCAATATGAATGGTGCCGGAGAAAAGGGGCTTTTTCCTATCGGGAGAAAACCAGAAAGGATATGGAGATTTTATACGACGTCGCCCCGGCTTACCGTAAAAGCTGGTAAAGCAATATGCAGCACAATGCCCGGCTCTGTTTTGGAGCCGGGCATTGCCATGTTGATTATCGTATCTTTTTAAAGGGTGTGCAAGAACAGCGCCTTACTATGCTTCAGTTCAGGCTGTAGCCGAACTTGCTGCCGTGGAGGACTGCCTTGTTGATCTTGCCGGTGGCGATGGCATCGCCCGCCTTCCAGACGCTGGGATGGCCGGAAGCAAGCAGCTCCTGCCACAGTGCGTCGTTGGGCTTCACACCCACGGACAGAACGATCACGTCTGCGGGAAGCTCCTTCACCTCGCCGTCCTTGGTGCTCTCAATGAACAGCTTGCCGTCGGCAAATTTCACAACCTTGTTATTATAAAATAGGGCAACACCCTGATCGTTGCAGTGGCGGACCTCCAGCAGCGCTTCGTTCTGATAGCGCATATCCAGCATATCCACCGGCCATTCGGGCAGCATATCCACCACGGAAACCTGATTAGTGCCCTGACGGTTGATATACAGCGCAGTCTCCAGCCCGGTAATGCCACCGCCGATGACAACGACCTTCTTGTTTGCAAACTGCATGTCGTTGGCAAGCACGTCGTGCGCCTGAACCGTCTGTACCTGATCCAGCCCCTCGAGTGGGATGGAAATGACGTTGCTGCCGGTTGCAACCAGAATGGAATGGGGTTTGAGAGCCAGAACCTCCTGCGCCGTGACCTCCTTCCCCAGCTTCATCGTGATATTCAGCTTCTTTGCCATGGACTTATAATAGTCGATAGCCCACTCAAATTTGCCCTTGAAGGGGGGCTTCTTTGCAACATGGAGGTTACCGCCGATCTCATCGCGTTTGTCGAACACCACCACGTCAAAGCCGCGCTGTTTGAGCGTGACCGCAGCTTCCATGCCCGCGGGGCCTGCGCCGATGACCGCCACCAGACGGCCGTCCCCGTCCTGAACGATGGGGCGCTTGGAGCCTTCGCGCAGGGCAAAGGGGTTCACGGAGCAGTTCGTCTGCTCATAGCTGAACGGATTGACATTGAAGCAATTCATGCAGGAGATGCAGTAGCGAAGCTCATCCTCGCGACCTTCGGCACACTTCTTTACCCATTCGCGCTCAGCCAGAATGCCGCGGCCCATGCCGACCATGTCGCACTTGCCGTCATTGATGATCTGATCCACGAAATCCGGGTGACGGATGCTGCCGGTAGCTACTACGGGAACGGAAACAGCATTCTTGACCATGGTAGCAGCAGGAACCTTCCAGCCTTCGGCACGATGCACATCGCCGGACATAATATCGTCCTGATGATATATTGTGCCGCCGGCGGACACTGCAATCATATCCGCACCGGCCTTTTCCAGATAGGGAGCGACCTCGGCGGCCTGTTCCGGCGTGATTCCGTCGTTGCCGTTGGGACCTTCACTCTTGGGGTAGTCAAAGCCCTGCATTTTCACGGAGATGATTTTATCCGGTCCGATGACCTTGCGGATGCGGGTCAAAATCTCCGTGGCAAAACGGGTGCGATCCTCTACCTTATTCCAGCCGTACTCATCAGTGCGGTGATTGAACAGAGGAGAAATGAACTGGCAGGCCAGATAGCCATGACAGGTTTGGAACTCGATGCCGTCCGCACCGGCGGCCATAGCACGCTTGGCAGCGGCCACAAACTTGTCCTGAATGGCGTGGATCTCGTCCTTCGTCAGCTCGTCCACAGTCTTCGGATCAATGCCGGAATAGTTGGTTGCGCCGGGATGCCAAAGCTGGAACAGGATCTTTGCGTCGTACTTATGGGCAGCAAGCACCAGCCTGCGAAGCCCGGGGATAAAGCGGTCATCATAAATGCCCGGCTGCAAGGGCAGCACAGAAGGCCACTCCGGGTCTACGATCATTGCGCCGGGAACAAGAAGCCCCACGCCGCCCGCGGCGACCGATTCCACATAGGCGATGTCTTTTGCGGATACGCTGTCGTCGAAATTAGAAATATTCTTTGCCATCGCAAGGAACATCACTCTGTTTTTCACGGTCTGATTACCGATTTTAATAGGCTCCAAAAATTTATGGCTCATGATGTGACCTCCTTATACAAACATGGCTTCACCGGAAGCGCGGACAGTCAGCTCACTGATATTCACGCCCCAAGGCTGGTCAATGGCGTAAATGATGTTGTCCGCCAGAATAGACGGAGAAAAGTCAAAGCAATGGATGCTCTCCGTGTCAAGACGATCGGGGATCGCCAACCCCATAAATGCGTCAATGATTTTCCCGTAAATGCCGGACAGACCTGCATTATAATCTACTTCTGTAGAGACCAGACCCGTATTTGCCACGGATGTGGGCTTGATGTTGGTAACTTTGATTTTCCCGCGGGATTCTACGCGCAGGCTGTCGCCCAGCATTCTGACGGCGGCCTTTGTCACATTATAGACCCCGCAACCGCTCACGGGATAGTTGCCGAGGATGGAGGAAATGTTCACGATATGTCCCTGCCCCTGCTCAATCATCTGGTCATAGACCGCCGCGATGCCGTACAGTGTACCATTGATCGCGGTAGCAATGCTTTGCTCCCATGCTTCCATGGCAATTGCGTGTTCGCTGTAATAGGCAAGCGGCATTGTGCCGGCATCATTGACCAGCACATCAATGCGTCCGTAGGTGTCCACGGCGAACTTCGCCATGGCATTGACCTGATCTTTCACACGAACATCGGTCTTGATGTAGGAAGCCTCGCCGCCGCTTTCACGGATCTCCTGCGTAATTTCCCGGAGCAATTCCTCACGCCGCGCGGCCAGAACGACCTTTCCGCCCAACTCGGCGGCCTTCTTTGCGGTCTCTTTGCCGAAACCGCTGGAAGCGCCGGTGATGACAATGACCTTGTCTTTTATGTAGTTTTCGGTTCTATAGCTGTTCATCGAAACACCTCCTAATCAAATGACAAAGGATTCGCCTGAAGCGCGCACGGTCAGATCACCGATGCTGACACCCCAAGGCTGATTGATGGCATAAATAATATTGTCCGCCAAGACCTGTGGATCAGGATCGTTGTAGGTCATGCTGTTGATGTCATGGAAATCGGGACGCAGCGGAGCCTCTTCTACCCAGTTGCTGAGGATTTCAAGGGGGCCTGCCACTGCGGGCATCATTGCCATCTGATCGACCACGCTGCTGGAAAGGTTGGTCTTCATAAAGCCGGTGGGCTTAATGGTCGTGACCTTGATTTTGCCCTGACACTCGCTGCGCAGAGATTCCGCCAGATACTGCACGCCCATCTTTGCGACCTGATACACGCCTGCGCCCGCAACGGGGAAGTTGGCGTAGATGGAGGAGACATTAATCACCTGTCCCTGTCCCTGCTTGATCATCTGGTCATAGACGGCGGAGATGCCGAAAATAGTGCCCTTGATGCTGATGTCGATGCACTGTTCCCATTTGTCCAGCGCCTGCTCATGCTCACTGAAAAAGGCCAGCGGCATCGTCCCGGCGTTGTTAACAAGCACATCGATCCTGCCGTAGGTATCTACCGCGAATTTAGCCATTGCGAAAACATCGTCCTTTTTCGCCACGTCTGTTACGATGTAGCTGGCCTCACCGCCCGCCGCCTTGATCTCCGCCACGGTCTCCTTCAGCTTCTCTTCGCTGCGTGCCGCCAGAACGATCTTGCCGCCCATCTCTGCGGCTCGCTTTGCAGTCAGCTTGCCGAAGCCGCTGGAGGCGCCGGTGATAATAATGACCTTGCCTTCCACGTAGTTTTTCTGAATGTAATTGCTCTTGTATGTCTCCAATTCAATTACCTCCTGTCTGATTGATTTGTTGTGCGTCATGACTCACACGTTTGATGTGTTAATTTTAAAACAAACATGGGGCAAAATACATTCACAATCTTCCACTTTTCTGTATTAGTTCATAATTATCCTTTTTTCTGAATTTAATTCTCCCGTTTTGAGCCGTTATCAAATCGTTCATTTCTTGTATTTCTGCAAAAACTGTGTTAAAATTTTATTATGCTAACAGAAACTGGGGGGGGGTACCGTGAAAGCTCTGCCATCAACAAAAGAGAGATTTGCATTGGCTTTGAGGGAATTGCTTGAGAGCAACTCCTTTGAGAGTATTTCTGTCGGGGATATCGTGGGGCTCTCCGGTCTTAGCAGCAGGACGTTTTACAATCACTTTCGGGATAAAAACGAGTTGCTTGCCTATCTCTATCGGATAACTGTCGAGCCTCTGTGGTATACGGATGGGAAGCGAAACTCTCTCGAAACGTTTTTTACTTGCTGCAAGGACAACTTTCTTTATAACGGCACCCTCAAGGGCTTCGGAAACGCTCTATCCTATTACGGGCAGAATGACCTGCGCTCCGAAATAGAAAACAAGGGCGTTGAGGATCTTGTAAGGCTGCTGAAATGGAACCATTTTCCGGGTGCGATAACGCCGGAATTGAGAGAAGTGCTCCGTTTCTTCATGTGTGGTATTACGCGCTATTTTGAAAAGTATTATCTGGATTCCAAAACCATTCAGGTCGACTGGCTGTATACCTTCTGGATCAACTGTGTCCCAGCCTATTTGGCTGAATATCTAGTAAAAGAGCCGGAATAAATCTTTTCCGCAAAACTTATGATACCTCGGTACATGAGATATCGAGATATATTGAGAGAGACAAAAAGAAATCTGTTTTTTCCTCATGAATGCGTTTCACGGTGAAACGCATTCTTTTGACCGTAAAACGCCATATCTCACGGTGCCAGTCCGGCAGCAGGATAATAAGGGCCTATCGTCAACAGCGCATGGTAGAGCGCTGTCAGCCGATAAGCCCTTATTTTCTTTCTGTATGTAGTTGTCGATCCCGGTGAATCCCGCACATAAGCCACATGCCCAGAGTAGGTCTGCATCTTTGGCGTGGGGCTCATAAACCATCAAAAAGGAAGCGCATTGTCGACTTTAATCAAGGAATCGATTCCAGACTAATTACAGAAGCCAACATATAAAGCAAGCGGAGGCCATCGATCTCCGCTTGTTCGTTACCCATATACAATCTCCTGTGAATATTTACGACAGCCCCTATCCATACCCGCAGTATACCGGCCCAAAGAGGATCACTTCCCTGTGAAGGCATTTCAGAGTCAGCGTTTTTCGCCCTCTTTTGCCGCCTTCTCGATGCTGCGAATGGTCTGCAAATATTCCTCCTCCACGGGAGAAAGATTCTGCACCTGATATTTCCTGTATTCCGCCTTTGCCTGCTCCATCGCCTGCGTGTGGCTTACGGTTCCCCCGTCGGTAAGCAGGGCTTCTCCGGTGGAGGCAAGGATGCGGTCCAGGTTCTCTACATAATCGCTCATGCACATGGGCCGGCGGCGCATCGCCTGAATTTCCGCAAAGTCAAAATATCCGGAAACGAGATTGTTCAGTATCTTCAGTTCGTCCGCAGAGAGATAGTTCTTTGCAACAGCAATATCCTTCGCCGTGGGAAAATCCCCGGAAAATGCGGTAAGCCCCATAAATGGCTTTTCGGCATCGGCTCGCTCAAAAATCACCTCTGCGGCGGTATGGCCATGGGCGGCATAGTGCAGCTTGTTCTGCACCATTTTGAAAAAAGCCACCGACTCGGCGCTTTTGGGGTCATAGTCCACGCTAGTAGCGTAGAGGTCGAGGACCTGACGGTACATCACCTTTTCGGAGGAACGGATGTCCCGGATGCGGTCAAGAAGCTCCTTCCAATAGCTGCCGCCGCCGAGATTCTTCAGGCGCTCATCATCCATGGCGAAGCCCTTGATCATGTACTCCTTCAAGCGCTCGGTAGCCCAGCGGCGGAACTGCGTTGCAATGGAGGACCTGATGCGATAGCCCAGAGAGATGATCATGTCCAGGTTATAATATAGTCTTTCGCGCTCCACATTGCGATTTCCCTCGCGGCGAACTTGTCGGAATTTCCGACAGGTTGAACTTTCGTCCAGCTCACCTTCGGAATAGATGTTTTTGATGTGCTCAACCACATTTGCATGGGAAGATTGGAAAAGCTCCTCCATCTGTGCCTGTGTCAGCCAGACAGTTTCATCCTGAAACCGGACATCAATTTTTGTCTCGCCGCTTTCAGACTGGTAAATGATGATATCGCCCTTGTTTTCATCGTTGAGGAAATTACTGCTCATTTTTGTTCCCTCCCGGCTTTTCGGTGGCTTCAGCAAACGCTCGGCTTATTGTTATTATAGTATCACAGAATCGGCGTTTTTTCAACAGACGCCAAGGGAATGATGCCCCTGTGCCTCTTTTTGAGAAAACAAGGGAAAATGTCCGCATCAATCTCTCCATTTCTGCGCCTCCCAAAGCATATCGATATGCCGGCGGGATTTTCGGTTTGTGTTGTTGTAATCGTCTGAGCAGAGCCAGTCGATGAGATAGCATTTGGGGATCATGTACTTCTGCAGCAGCGACAGCGCCTTCAGCTTCCCCACGCGAATCCATTGGCAGACGGTGCGTCGGTTATAGCCTGTGAAGTCCACGGCGGCGGCCACATCCATCACATCCGGCAGCGCAGCCAGCTTGCTCTCATAGTAGCGCCGGAGCTTCTTCTCGTCCTTGGCGCACGGCGGTTGGATGCGAATTTTATAGGGCCGAACTATTTCGCCTCCGTATTTGTACCAGTTCTTCGGCGCTATGTATTTTTCCGGGTTGACCTCACGGTCGTTCATAAAAGCGATCACATCGTTCTTTTTGATGGCGTAGCAGCGGGTTTTCTTGCCGGTGAAGGTGTGGGGAATCAGGTTGAATTGGAGAAGATAGAGAGCCGTCCGTTTGCTGATGTGACAGGCGATCCGCATCTGCTCCTTGCTCATAATCTCTGGGTATCTTTTGAATTCCTTGGCGTCGTATTTCATAACGAAGACTCCTTTCTGTGTTTCGGTCCGAAAGGGTGCTTCGTGTGATTTGTTTTGAGCCGGTTTTTCTTGCATTTATCCGGGAGGCCGCTCGCAAAGCCATACCGGACAAGGGCTTTCTTCTTGCGTATTTTCTTGCCAGCGTGCAAAAAGCTGGTCGTTTTGGGGCATTTCTCATTTCAATTTGAACTCAGGTTTTTTCTGATATGGAGCTGGTCAATACCGGTCGGCGCGTCCAAAATCCGTTGCAGCACAAGGGCTTTCGCCGTTTCCAAAGCTGCCGTCACCGACCACAGCAGACACGGAAATGCCAAGTGCGAACAAGACTCGAAATCAGGTAGTCGCGCAAGCGGCTCGTGGGTTCGAATCCCACCCCATATCCGCCAAAGAGTCCAGCAAACTCAAGGGTTTGCTGGACTTTCCTTTTTCCCGGATTCTTAAATTTCCCAATTCTTGCGTTAGAACGGCGTTAGAATTGCCCGTTTTCGTGTTAGAACGGCGTATTTTTTAGTCGAAAACCGGGTTCAAATCCGGTTCTGTTATCTTGCCCTGTACAGCGCATTTCACAACACGACGCAAATGCCCTGCAACCACTTCAGTGCATCCATTCCCCCTCCACGGCGGACGTTTGTCCGCCGTGGAGGGGGAATTTGTCAAAGAACCTCGCAGCCTTTCGCCGGCGGCGGCTTGGCTTCGCGTTTTTCTTACCAAGCGGTAGATAAAACCTTGACATTCCATTTTCTCCGTGCTACTTTAGAATTACCAACTGGTCAATATTGGCCTCGCGGTAATTTTTGCTTAGGAGGATCACTATGTCGGAAGCTCAAGAAAAAACGGTGAAGCTGCTCGACAGCAAGCTCGACGCAGCCGTCATCAAGACCGTCACCACCTGCGCGATCGTCATGATCGTCGCCGTACTGATCCACGACGGGGATCACATCCGTCAGGCACGCAACTGGGGCTACTCCATCCCGCTCTCGCTCTGGGTGCTGAATCTCACGGTATACGTGCTGCCGGTCGTGACGCTGTTTCTGGCCAGGAGCGGCCGCCCGTCCGCGACGCTGGTGGGCGCGGTCGCCGGTGTGTTCACGACGGCGTCATTTCTCATCCTGCACCTCTGCGGCTCGTTCACGGGCAACTGGGGCGTGTGGAACTACTCGTATTTTGCGCTGATCAAAGGTGTCACGTACAACGGCGTGTTCTATCAGGGCGTGGACTGGCTGAGCTGGGTGCTGCTGTTTCATATCCCGGTGTGCTGCCTGCCGTGCTCGTGGGTGTGCTTCCGGCAGTATCTGAAACTGAAACACGATGCAGCCAAGTGACGTCTCCGTCTCGTGTCCCGCCTGCGGCGACGCCGAGAGCGAGATCGGCGGCCGGCTGCGGCTATTAAGGACGCTCTGCATCAGCGTCCTTCTGACGATGCCCCTGTTTTGGAATCTGCACCCGCTGGCTCAGCTTGCGATCGCGTCCGTGCTCCAGTTCTGGCCGGGCGCATACTTCTACAAGGGCGCGTACAAGGCGCTGCGGCAGGGCGTGCTCGGCATGGACTTTCTGGTCGCCGTGTCGACGACCGTGATTTATCTGCACAGCGCCTGCATCGCACTGACCGTGCACCACGACGTGAAGCTGTACTTCCTCTCCGAGGGTGTGCTGCTGTCGCTGATCCTGTTCGGCAAGTATATGGAGTGCACCTCGCGCTATGAAGCCTCGGAAGCGATCCGAAAGCTGATCCGCCTTCAGCCGGAGACGGCGAACGTGCTGCGCGGCGGCACGGTGCAGACCGTCGATATCCGCACGCTGACGCCCGACGATATCGTGCAGGTCCGCAGCGGTGAGCGCGTGCCGATCGACGGCGCCGTGCTGAGCGGAACGTGCATGGTCGACGAATCCATGCTCACGGGAGAGAGCGAGCAGATCCCGAAGAGCGCGGGCGCGCGTATGTACTGCGGCACGCTCTGCCGGGAGGGCGATGTGACGCTCTCATGCGCAGCCGTTTGCGAGCAGACCGTGCTTGCGCAGATCATCGCCATCGTCAGCACAGCGCAGTCGGAAAAAGCCCCCGTCGCGCGGCTGGCCGACAAGATCGCGGCCGTGTTCGTGCCCGTGGTCATTCTGGTCGCAGCCGGTGTTTTCTGCCTGCGCTACTTCGTGCTCGACGCCGGAGATCTGCGCTCGGCGCTCAACTGCGTCTGCTCCACGCTCGTGATCGCCTGTCCCTGCGCGCTGGGGCTGGCCACGCCGACCTCGATCATGACCGGCTCCGGCCGCGCGGCGGAGCTCGGCGTACTGTTTCGCGGCGGCGAGCAGCTAGAGACCGCCTATAAGACCGACACCGTCGTGTTCGACAAGACCGGCACACTGACGCTTGGCCTCACCGACGGCGCCGAGCAGCTCCGACCGGGCGCGGCCGAGGCCGTCCGCGCGCTCAGGGACCGCGGCATGGAGCTGTGGATGATCAGCGGCGACAAGCGGGAGAAGGCCGAGCGGATCGCCGGGATGCTGGGCATCGAAAACGTGCTCTGTGAGGTCAGGCCCGCCGACAAATCGGACGCGGTCAAGGCGCTGCAGGCGCGCGGAAAGCACGTGTGCTTCGTCGGCGACGGCATCAACGACTCCCCGGCGCTGGCGTGCGCCGACATCGGCGTCGCGCTCGGCTGCGACGCGGACATCGCCATTTCGACGGCGGACGTGATGATCGTCAGCAGCAGTATGCCGATAATAGGACTAAATCAGAAAGACCTTGAAAACCAAGGCATTCTGGCTTAGTCCCTTCTTTTTTTGACCGAAAACAAAGGACTTTCACAATAATCAAGCAAGCCGGAGGGTGCCGCTGCACACTTCCGGCAGAAGGAGGATATAGTGGGTGCTATCAAAGTCTTCTTGAAGGAAGTTCTGCTTCCAATCGCGCTTGCGTTCTGCCTCGCGTCATTTCTCAAGCCGATCTATATGCCTGACGGCGTATGTGACTACTTCCTTATGTGGATCTGCGTTGGATTACCGTTCGGCATCCGGAGGATGTGCCTCTGGCTCGTTCCCAGCGGTTACGGTATCTCCGGCTCAGTCGGCATCTTCGCATTGAACTTAATCATAGGCGGTCTTATCGGAGGACTCGCCTTCTTCATCGGGCTGCTGCTCGGTGTCATTCATACCATCCGAGAAATCATCTGAACTACATCGTAAACGAAGAGGGTTTGTTTCTTCTCCAATTTGGAGTAAGAAGCAAACCCTCTTTTTTTGTTGCCCAAAAGCCGGAATATTTGCTGGCGATGCGGCGAAGGAAAGGAGTTTTTAAGCATGAAACGCATGACAGCCGGTGATCTGCAAGCACTCGGAATTGCTGATGCAGACCACACCCGGCTTTGAGCATTATGACAGCGGTGTAGATGGCATTCTCCCTGAGTGCCGAAGCTGCCGCTTTCATCGTCCCTTCTGGAAATATCAGTCCTGCGTGTTTGTAGAGTGTCCCTACTGCTGCAAGCCCGTTTCTACTCTCAAAAATCAAAATGGCACATCTGCTGCCGGAAAGGAAGTCAGTCATGAATAACAAAATCGAAGTCTTCAAGAATGAACAGTTCGGTGAGGTGCGAACGATCCTCGAAGGGGAAACACTCCTGTTCTGCGGTTCAGATATTGCGAAAGCGCTTGGATATGCCCGACCCGGAAAGGCAATTATTGATCACTGCAAGGGTGTCCTAAAACGGGACACCCTTACAAGAGGTGGTATGCAGTCCCTTTCCTATATACCGGAGGGCGATGTTTACCGACTGATTGTTCACAGCAAACTCCCTGCTGCTGAGAAGTTTGAACACTGGCTGTTCGATGAAGTTGTCCCTACCATCCGCAAGACCGGCGGCTACATGACGGACTCCCTTCTGGAACGCATTCAGAAGGAACCGGCGGTCATCATGGAGTTCGCTCAGGCGTTGATTCGAGAAAAGAATCGCGTAAAGGCTCTTGAGGTTGAGCTGAACACTGCAAAGCCCAAAGCCGATTACTACGATGCCTTTATCAATCCGGATGACTGTACCAATATTAGAACAACGGCGAAGGAACTGAAAATCCCGGAGCGCAAGTTCGTCCAGTTCCTTCTTAGAGAAAAGTACCTATTCCGCTCTCCCTCCGGTCAGCTTCTTCCCTACAACAAGGACAGCAATGCCGGACTGTTCATCGTCCGCGATTTTGTGACGTACTGCTACACCGGTTCTCAGACCTACTTCACGCCGAAGGGCAAGGATGTCATCCGAATGAAGTTCCAGAAAAAGTGCGGCGAAGAGCTGCTTCCCAAGATGGCAAGGTGATTTTATGGCAGTTTTCAGAGTCCCCAAGATCGAGAACTTCACGATGATGAGCAATCACCATCTTCGCAACAAGAAGCTCTCCCTCAAGGCTGTTGGGCTGATGTCGAAAATCCTCAGCCTTCCGGATGAATGGGACTACTCCCTCAAGGGGCTTGCCAAGCTCAACGCGGACGGCATCGACGGCGTTCGCTCTGCTGTGCAGGAATTGGAGGATGCCGGTTATATCATCAGGCGTCAGCGTAGGGACAAAAACGGCAGAATGGCGCAAAGCGAGTATCTTGTCTTTGAAATACCGGAGTTGTCAAAACCGGCGTTGGATTCACCGTCATCGGAAAAGCCGATACCGGTAAAACCGGCAACGGATGTCCCGACATCGGGAAACCCAATGCAAATAAATACAAACCAAGTAATTACACACCAAGAAAATACTCACTTGAACAATACTCCATCTATCAATCACTCAGGCACAGGACGCAGAAATGATAGGACTGATTGGGTGGATGAGCGAGAGCGATATAGAGAAATCATCGAAGAGAACATCGAATACGAGATTATGAAAGACCGCCCTGACGGAGACCGCCTCGGTGAAATTGTCGAGATCATGCTGGATGCCGTTTGCTCAACTGCTCCTACCATCCGCATCAATGGCGAAGATATGCCGCAGCAAGTGGTCAAGTCCCGCTTTCTCAAGCTGGACAGCAGCCACATCGAGTATGTTTTCCACGCAATGAAGGAATGTCCGTCCAACATTCGGAACATCAGGGCATATCTCCTGACCACACTCTATAACGCTCCGGCAACGATGGACAATTTCTACTCCGCAAAGGTCAATCATGATTTCAACGGCTGGTAAACCGCAAGCGAAACGCTGGCGGCTATTTTTATGCCCGAAAGGAGGGCTTTACATGGTCATATTCATTCATCTGCCTGGTGTGCCGCCTTAGCTGAGGCAGCATTCCCTCAATTATTCCAATGAAAGGAGGTATCACTGCATTGCAGGATGAAGTCAACACCAAAGTTGTTGCAATCATGATCAAGGGCGGTAAAATCTCCGCTGAGGTGCTGAAAAAGGCTCTGGACAAGTTCGTTCAGGAGATCGAGAAGGCGCAGAAGCAGATGCAGCAGCCCAAAACCTATCGCGGCAAGCAGTCCATCAAACATCTGATGAGCCAGAATGCCGCCCTCTCCAACATTGAAGTGACGGACGGCAATATCAAGTCCTTTGAGCGGACTGCCAGCAAATACGGTCTGGACTTTGCACTCAAGAAGGATGTTTCCGTAGAGCCGCCCAGCTATCTTGTCTTCTTCAAGGGACGGGACGTTGACGTTATGACCGCTGCCTTCAAGGAGTTCTCTGCCAAAACGGTCAAGCAGAAGGAACAGCCGTC
>VOFC01006921.1_pt1 | contig 46547 bp, 76 predicted proteins | sample 5384161 | NCBI WGS metagenome assembly VOFC01 (sample SAMN12384722, study PRJNA508395) | human gut metagenome | isolation source: healthy gut B | host: Homo sapiens | reverse complement strand
TAGGAGATAGTGTTGAAACTAAGAAAACACACCCTTGCGGAAGCAATAAATGGGAGATTATTCGAACAGGAATTGACTTTAAATTGAAATGTCAAGGTTGTGGACACCTTGTAACTCTTGAAAGACAAAAAGCTTTAAAAATAATAAAATAAAAAAATTAAATAATCAAAAGTTAAAGAAATAAAATTATCAAAGAAATTAAATAAAGAAAGCCCCCAGCAGAATTTAATCTGCTGGGGGCTAGGGTTTTGTGCACTTATGTCATTTAGTTGACAGGCACCAGATTGTGTGCGATGTGCGTGATTAGTGCATTAGGTGTATGAACCGTGTGTGTGTGCTTTTGCGTCACGCCGTCTTGGGCATCCTGTGACCACCAAGGGCAAGGACAGCTTCAACAACATGATTGTCGTAGATGAAACTGTCGGTGCAGTTCATGATTATAGATGCACCGGAACCTTTCTGGAAAAGTATATCTCTATACTTCTTGTCCAGCTCCTGGATTGCTACATCACGGGCCTTGTCATCCTTAAAAAAGAACTTCACGGTTTCACGAGGTGTTTTCCGATTCAATGACATGAGAATATTTCCCCTTTCAAAATCCTCCCGTAAGAGAGGTTAGTAACACTTATTATACCATAGAATAATAAATAATGCAAGTGTTTACATAAACTTTTCTAAATAACTCCATACATTATCACTATATATTCTTCGTTCTGATGAGTAAGGCAAAAATGTCAAATCCTTTAATGGATTCAAGTCCTGTTGTAAATCTTGTAAAACACTGTCTACTTTCGTTATAGCAATTTTATCAGCCTTGTTTGCGATTACGAGGCAAGGGCTGTTAGTATTTATAATGTAATTATACATTAATCTATCATTTTCGGTAGGTGAATGTCTAATATCTATAAGAAATACAATAAGGGCAATTTTTTTACAAGTAGATAGATATTCTTCTATAAAATTTCCAACTTTAACTTGCTCTTGCTTAGACATTTTGCTGTACCCATAGCCAGGTAAATCAACAAAATAGAAATTATCATCAACATTATAAAAATTTATTTGACGAGTTTTTCCTGGTTCGGAACTTGTACGTGCAAGTTTTTTTCTATTAAGCATAGAGTTAATAAAACTAGATTTACCCACATTAGACTTACCAACCAAAACAATTTGAGGTAAGTCATTATTTGGATATTGTGCTGGTTTTACTGCTGAAATCTCAAATTTGGGATTCTTAATTATCATATAAATCTTCTCCTAACCTTCGCCCAAAGGGGACGCCCCTCCCAAAAGGGACGCCTCCGCCCAAAGGGGACACCCATTCGCCCAACAGGGACGCCCCTTTTTGGGCGAAATATTTTTAGTTTTTTGAACTTCATATTCTACATTTGTTAATTTGCTCTTGATAATTGTAGAATATTTATAAAAAAATGAATTATAAACTTTCGCCCAAAAAAGGGCGTCCCTTTTGGGCGAAAGTTGGTTGAAGGTTATTTCTTTGGAACTATTTTTTCTATTCCACCCATATATGGACGTAAAACTTCTGGAACTGTAATACTTCCATCTTCATTATAATTGTTTTCAAGAACTGCTATTAATCCTCTAGGAGTTGCAACAACAGTATTGTTTAAAGTATGTGGATAGTAGTTTCCTTTATCGCCTTTAACACGAATTCCAAGTCTTCTTGATTGAGCGTCACCTAAAGTAGAACAGCTACATACTTCGAAATATTTCTTTTGTCTTGGACTCCAAGCCTCGATGTCACAAGATTTTACCTTTAAATCAGCCAAATCTCCAGAGCAACATTCAAGTTGTCTTACAGGAACATTGAAACTTCTAAATAAATCTACACTTAATTTCCACATTTTATTGTACCAATTCATAGAATCTTCTGGCTCGCAAACAACAATCATTTCTTGTTTTTCAAATTGATGAACACGATACAATCCTCTTTCTTCTAGACCATGTGAACCAATTTCTTTTCTGAAACATGGAGAATAAGAAGTCATAGTAATTGGAAGTTCTTGCTTGTTTATAATTTCGCCTTTAAATCTACCAATCATAGAGTGCTCTGAAGTTCCGATTAAATATAAATCTTCGCCTTCAATTTTGTACATCATTGCGTCCATTTCTTCAAAACTCATAACGCCTGTAACAACGTCGCTACGAATCATGAATGGGGGAATACAATAAGTAAATCCGTTATTAATCATGTAATCTCTTGCATAAGCAAGCATTGCCTCATGAAGTCTTGCAATATCGCCAATTAAATAATAGAAACCAACACCGCTTGTACGTCCAGCTGATTCTTTATCTAATCCGTTAAATCTTGCAATGATATCTGCATGATGAGGAATTTCGTAATCAGGAACCTTGGGTTCTCCAAAACGTTCAACTTCAACATTTTCTGAATCATCTTTTCCGATTGGAACAGATTTATCCATTATGTTTGGAATTTTCATCATTCTTTCTTTTATTTCTGCAGAATATTGTTCTTCCTTTTCTTCATTAACAACAAGCTCATCGTTAATAGCCTTTACTTCAGCTTTAATTTTCTCTGCTTCATCTTTTTTGCCTTCTCTCATTAAGCTTCCAACTTGATCACTAAGTTGTTTTCTCTTAGCACGAAGTTCGTCGCCATGTAATTTAGAAGCACGGTTCTTCTTGTCTAATTCAATTACTTCGTCAACGAGTGGTAACTTTTGATCTTGAAATTTGTTTTTGATGTTTTGCTTTACAACATCAGGATTTTCTCTTAAAAATTTAATGTCTATCATAAAATTTCCTCCTTTTATTTTAAATAATCTTTTTCTATATCATTTACTAATTCGAATCTATGTTTTTGACCTGTTATATTGTCTGGTCTTTCAGGAATTTCTTCCAAGAACATCTTCTCTGGTCTTACCCAGATTTGAGAATCTGGTCTATCATATATTGCCTTATAAACGACCATTCTTTCTTTGTTTTCGGAATCTAGAGCAACATTTTCAACAAAGTAATAATTTCCTTTGAAATGTCTGTAGACTTTACCAATTTTTACTTGTTCCATAAAAATACCTCCTTTATTTTCATAAAATTTGGTGATACTTGTGTAAAGCTTAAATCTTGCAAACGAATTGCAAAATATAAATTATAAAATAAAAGTATTATTTATCGTACAATTTTTTTATCTTGGAAAATAATTAATGCAATACAAAACAAAAATCGCCTCTTATGCAAAAACATAAGGGCGACAGTATATATCACGGTACCACCTTAATTAATATTTATAAAAATATAAATAAACTCTAAATGCTTATAACCTAGCATAAAACGGGTTAAGCTTTTAACTTAACAGCTCTAAAGGTAGATTCACAAAATGTTTTAAACTATTTTCACCAACCATAGTCTCTCTAAAATAAAACTTAGATTGCTACTAATCCTTTATATTATCGCCTTTCAATATGCAAACATTATATAACAAAATTTTGAAAATGTAAATAAAATTAGCAAAATATGTTAAGAATAATGAAAAAGAAAAATTGAAATAGCAAATTTTATCGAATAAGCGAAACCTTAAATACGATGTTATGAAGTTGAGTGTGTTAAAAAAAGCAAAAGTACAAAGAAATTTGCATGTAAAAAATAAAGAAAGGAAGAGAAGAAAATGAATTTGATTTTTGAATTTTTGAAATTTATAGTATTTTCACTTGAATTGTTATAATTTCAAAATATTTGTTGGTGCCAATATTAAGAAAGATTTCGATTATTCTAAATTTAAGTGCAAGAGCCAGAGGAAACATTGCAGGATTTGCTACGTCTGTGCCAGAACTGCTAACTGTATGTTTTTCAGCTTCGAGTGGATTAATTGGAACAAGTATTTATAATATTTTGAGTTCAAATACCATAAACTTAATTCAATACACATTTACAGTGTATCTTAACAAAAATCAAAAATATTTAAGAAATAAGGCAATTCTAACAGACATAATATTAGCATTAATTACTGTTGCAATTCCACTGATAGCAGTAATTTTCAAATTTACATTCGGAATGATAAGCGTTGTTATATTCGTAATACTTTCATTTGTATTTTATTATATAAATCATAATGTGCACAAATTATATCTGGGAAAAGAAGACAAGGAAATAGAAAAAGAGGAACAAACTGAAGCTGAAAATGAAGATAGAAAATCTAATAAAAAAGGAAATATAATCTTGTATGCAATTGCACTATTAATTATTGTGGCTTTATTATACTGGATTGGAGAACTTCTTAGCAATAGTCTTACTAATTTATGCAACACATTTGGATTGCCAGAAATTGTGCTGGGAATTTTATTAGGATTCATAACCAGTATTCCAGAGCTCATCACATTTACAGAGGCTCAAAGAAAAGAGAAGAGCAAAAACGATGAAATGGCAAATAAAATTGGAGTAGTGGAAGCGACCAACAATTTACTAACCTCAAATATACTAAACTTATTTGTAATTCAATCAATAGGAATCATATTATATTCAATATTTGGATAAATTATGAATAATTGGAATTAAAACGAATAAAATATTTATATATATTGAATTTTAAGTCATAAAGAAATTGCAAAAAGACAAGCAATCAACAAAAAGGTAGGGAGAATAGGAAGTATGTTTGATGAAATAAAAAAGAATATTTCTGCAGAGGAAAAAAAGAAGAAAATAAAGAATGCAGAGATTTTAAAGAGTATAATTAGAACCAAGAGTGAGCTAAATACAAACATAAAAAATTATGAATATGCCGAAAAAGAACTTGTAGACTTTTATTTATATCAGATAAAGGCAAATCAAGCTAAATTGGATTATTTGATAAAACTTGCAAAGGAGAATGAATTAGAAGTTACAAATGTAGATAAATTAAAATACGAAGCATAATGTGAATGATACTTAACTGAATTGAGGCAAAAATTAAATAAATATATGTAATAACTGAAAATGTTGAGGTGTGACAAAAGAATAAAAGTATTAGAAAAATAAAAGTGGCATGTAATAATTGTCCAATATGTAACATAGAATGAGGTAAGAAATAGAAAATAAGAGGAAGTAAAAAGATGGATATAAAAATGTTACTAGTGTACTTTGCATGCGTAATTGCGATATTTATAATTGGAAAAATTTTATTTGTGCCATTAAAGATGATATTTAAATTAATATTAAATTCAATTTTGGGTGGAATATTAATTTGGCTAATCAACTTAGCGGGAATAACTTGGGAATTACACATTGGAATAAATGTAATTACAATGCTTACAGTTGGACTACTTGGAGTTCCAGGAGCGGTGTTACTTACTGTGCTGGCAATATTCATATAACTTTTTTGGGGAATAATTTCTGGTACAATTTGGGGACGGAGAAAAAAATGTACCGAATACAATTTTTTATTGTATTTTTTAAGATAAAAATTTTGTCAACAGATATAATTTTGAGGGGCGGAGGAAAATGTACAATTTTTCCTCCGTCCCCGATTTGTATCTTTCGCCCAAAAAGGGGCGTCCCTATTGGGCGAAAGCTAGTTATTCTACCGTTACAGATTTTGCAAGGTTTCTTGGCTTATCTACGTCTAAGCCTTTATTCTTAGAAATATAGTAAGACAATAATTGCAATGGTATTACAGAAAGTATAGGGGAGATTAGCTCATTTGTTTCGGGTATGTTTATTACATATCCAAAGTTATTATTTGGCAATATTTGATTTGTAATTATCAAGGTTTTTGCCCCTCTGGTTATTACTTCCTGAATATTACTTATTGTTTTTTCAACAAGATTTTTATTTGTAATTATTCCAATTACGATTACTCCGTTTTCAATTAACGCTATTGGTCCATGTTTTAATTCTCCTGCGGCATAAGCTTCTGAATGAATATATGAAATTTCCTTTAATTTTAAAGAACCTTCTAAGGCTACATCATAATCAGTGCCTCTACCTAAGAAGAACATATCTTTTTGAGTGTAGACTTTGTCAGCAAAATCTTTTATTTTTTCAGATTCGTCAAGAACGGCTTCAATCTTAGATGGCAAATCTAAAATTGAATGTTTTAATTCTTCAATTTTATCTTCTGGATAAGAATCCATAGTTTCGGCAAAATACATACCAAGAATAGCTATTAAGCAAACTTGAGAAGTGTATGCTTTAGTTGATGCAACTGCAATTTCTGGTCCTGCATGTGTATAAATTGTGTAATCTGCTTCTCTGGTAATTGTGCTTCCGATTACATTAGAAATTGCAAGTGTTCTAGCTCCTTTTTTCTTTTGATAGTCTAAGTGCTGCAAGTGTGTCTGCTGTTTCTCCAGATTGACTTACAAAAATACATAAAGTTTTTTTCATCTATAATAGGATCTCTATATCTGAATTCTGAAGCAATATCAACTTCGGTAGGGATTCTACAAAGTTTTTCAAATATGATTTTTCCAACTAAGCCAGCATGCATGGCAGTTCCACAAGCTACTATAAAAATTTTGTTAATTGACTCCAAGTATTCCTTAGAAATATCTATATCATCAAAACTGCATTTTTCTCCAAGCTTGAATCTAGAACCAATTGTCTCGCGAATGGCAGTTGGTTGCTCAAAAATTTCCTTAAGCATGTAATCTTCATAACCGTCCTTTTCGGCAGCAGAAGCGTCCCATTCAATATTTTTAATTTCTTTATTATGAGCAGCCAAATTCATATCGTAAAAAGTGATTCTGTCCTTGCAAACAAGAGCAAGTTCGTTATCATTTAAAAGATAAAAATCTTTTGTATATCTTAAAACTGCTGGTATATCAGATGCAACAAAATTTTCATTATTGCCTTTTCCAATTACCAAAGGGCTATCTTTTCTTATAACTACAAATCTATCTGGATAAAATGCAGATAAAATTTCAAGTGCATAACTTCCTTTTAAATCAGATACGGCATTCTTAATCGCTCTTAAAAGCTTCTCATCAGTATTTTCAGATTTATCATTTGAAAAATAAAAATGAATCAAATTAGGAATAACCTCTGTATCAGTTTGAGAATAGAAAGAGTATCCATTGTCTGATAAAAATTTTCTTAAATCTGCATAATTTTCAATAATTCCATTATGTACAACTGCAAAATTTCCACTGTTATCAGTTTGTGGGTGAGCATTTTCTCTAGATGGTTTTCCATGAGTAGCCCAACGTGTATGAGCAATACCAATTGTTCCAGTTAGCTTCTCCATCTCTGAAAGAGCTTCCAGATTGGCAACTCTGCCTTTCTCTTTAACAACATCAATTTTACCATTTTCAATAGTTGCAATTCCTGCTGAATCGTAACCTCTATATTCCAGGCACTTTAGCCCGTTAATTAAAACTTCTTTAGCTTTATTGTTACCAATGTAACCTACTATTCCACACATAGTGAACCTCCTATAAAATAAATTAGTAATATGCAAATCAAACAATACCAAAGTTGAAATGCTTTGATTTGCATACAAATTATAAAAGGCATAAAATAATTAAACTACTTAAAATTATATCTGTTCTAACATCACTGCTAGGCTTTGTTAATTCTTAAGGACTGTAGAAAGCCCTAGAGCATCCGCCGAATATTTCGATAAACTCTAACCTCGTCAACAGCAAAAGCTGTCCTGGCGCTAATAAAAACTCCTTTCATACTAAAATTTTACTTTATGCTTATATGCATATAATATTACACTAAAAGGAAAATGTATCAAGATAAAAAAAATAATTTCAATAAAATTATTTAAAGAAAAATAAAGTAAAATTAATTGAAAAAACAGTTGAAAATAAAAAATTGTAATGGTAGAATAAACTAAGAAAAAATACAAAGGAGGAAAATAAAATGACAAAAAAACAAGAAAGAGGAATTACACTTATTGCTTTGGTTGTAACGATAGTTGTTTTGTTAATACTTGCAGGAGTAAGTATAAGTTTAGTGCTAAACAATAATGGAGTAATAAGTAAGGCAAAAGATGCAAAAAATCAATATGCAGGAGCACAAACAAATGAAGAGAAGCATTTCAACGAAGTAACAGATTGGATAGATACAAAAGTTGGAGACACAGCAGGAGGAGGCAATTCTAATTATAATCCCGCAGATGATGGAGTGCCAATTCCAGATGGATATTATTATGTTGGAGGAACAAAAGCAAAAGGACTAGTTATTTCTGATGCAGAAGCAGATAATGAAAAATATATAGGGACAGGAAAACGTTGGTAAAGATTTAGCAGGAAATCAATGGGTATGGGTACCAGTAGAAACACCAAGTAGCTTATATACAACAGTAACAGAAGGAGTAGCACTTTCAGGAAGTACAGGAGTAAAAACTACAAAATATACAAATTCAGCTATAATAAGTGGAATAACGAGAGGATTACCTGGAAATACAAATTGGAGAGAGCCAGACATAGTAACTAATTCAACGTGGGGAGATACTGATGAAAGAGCAAAAAAAGCAGGATTTAGTAGTTTAGCAAATATGGCAGAGACAATGGTAAGTGAATATGAAGAAATGATAGCAAGTTTAGAAAAATATAAAGAGATTTTATATAGGAAGATATGAATTAACAGCAAGTGGAGAGAAGACAGGTACAACTCAAACGAATGCGGATTGGTATACCTTATATAAAAATTGTACAACACTAGCTAGTGGTACAAAAGTAAAAACAAGAATGATATGGGGATTGCAGTGGGATGCAACATGTAAATGGTTAGCTACTTCTAATTTTGACATAACAAATTCAAGTACTTGGGGAAATTACAGTAATAATACCGCAGATGGACATGGAAGTAAACAAAATACAGGCTTTAGTGAAAGTTGGAAGGCAAATAATATATATGACTTTGCTGGAAACTGTTGGGAATTTACCCAAGAAGCGGGCGACACCTTCAACAGAGCTTACAGAGGAGGCTACTATAGCCTCAGTGGCTCTGACTATCCGGCTTCTGATCGTAGCAGCAACTTTCCTGTCAGCGCCAATGTCTTCAATGGTTCTCGCCCTACTTTATATTTGATACCATGAGATATAGAGGCGAAGAGTTCTAAAGAAGAACTCAAAACTTCTATGACAAAGAGAAAACAAAAAGAAGGCTATGCCAACGCATAGCGAATGGAATACGCTATGTGGAAAATTTTAGGTGGTACCCATTGAAAATTATATAAAATAAAGATTGCAAGTGATTGTATATATTTTGATATACAGTTGCTTGCTTTTTTTATGTTGAGATTGTCAATAAATTTTGAAAATCTCTTATTTTTTTTGTGCTAAAATATATAATGTGAGGTAAAAAATTATGTTTGATATAGAAGCGGAACTAAAAAAGTTGCCTAAAAAGCCAGGCGTTTATATAATGCACGACAAAAATGACAAAATTATTTATGTTGGTAAGGCTGTTGTTTTAAGAAACAGGGTTAGGCAGTACTTTAGAAAGAACAAGAAAACAAAAAGAATTCAAAACATGGTTGCGTTAGTCGACCATTTTGAGTATATAGTGTGCGATAATGAGGCAGAGGCTCTTATTTTAGAGTGTAATCTAATTAAGAAGAACATGCCTAAATTTAACGTGCTTTTAAAAGATGCTAAGACATATCCATATATAAAAATAAATGTGAAGGCAGATTATCCAGATTTGTACATCACAAGAAGAATTTTGAATGATGGTGCGAAGTATTTTGGACCTTATGCAAATGCTGGAAGTGCCAAAGAGATGATAGAGTTTATCAAGTCTAGATATAAGATTAGACAGTGTAGAAGTTTTAAATATAAGGATAGACCATGTTTAAATTATCATATAAAAAAGTGTATGGCTCCTTGCATGGGATACATTAGCAAGGAAGAGTATAGAAAAGCAGATTAATGAAATTATTTCTATTTTGGAAGGAAAGACTGATGGTCTAAAGAAAGAGCTTGAAGCGGAGATGCTAGAGGCTTCTAAGAAAATGGAGTATGAAAAAGCTCAAGAGATAAGAGATAAAATTTTGGCAATAGAGAGAATTTCTCAAAGACAAAAGGTTTCAAATATTTCAGAAAACGACATTGATGTAATTGGTTTAGCCAGAAAAGATGAAGAAGTTTGTATTGAAATGTTTTATGTTAGAAATAGCAAGATGATAGGCAGGGACCACTACATATTCAAAGGCTTAGAAGATGAGGAAGATAGTGAGATAATTTCAAGCTTTATTAAACAATATTATATGGGAAGAACAATTTTGCCAAATAAAATAATGATAAAAGAAGAAATTGAAGACAAAGATGCAATCGAAATGCTATTAACGGAATCGGCTGGTAGAAAAGTAGAAATAAAGACACCACAAAAAGGCGAAAAATTGAAATTCGTAGAAATGGCAGAGAACAATGCCTTAATCACTTTACAGAACAAAGAAAAGGACAAATACAATATTTTAGCAGAATTAAAACATGTATTTAACTTAGAAAAATTGCCAAGAAAAATAGAATGTTACGATATATCAAACTTATCTGGAACCAATATGGTTGCTGGTATGTGCGTAATGCAAGATGGCATAATAAAAAAAGAAATGGCAAGAAGATTTAGAATAAAAAGAAGTTGTTGGACAAGACGATCCAGCATGTATGGAAGAAGTAGTAACAAGACGTTTAAGACATTCGGTGCCAATTCTAAATGAAGACAAACCAAATGGATTTGGAGAATTGCCAGATGTAATATTTGCAGATGGTGGCATAACACAAATACATGCAATTCAACAGGCAATAAGAAACGTAAACAAAGAAATAGAACAAAAAGCAAAAGAGAAAAACATAGAATTAACAGAAAAAGATAAATTGAACATTACAGTATTTGGAATGGTAAAAAACGATAAGCACCAAACTCGTGCATTAATGAACGATAAAAGAGAAGAACTAGAAATTTCACAAACACTTTTAAATACAATAACAATGTTCCAAGACGCAGTGCATGACACGGCAATAGGATATCACAAAAAACTAAGAAATGAAGAAGTAACCAGATCTGCACTAGACAATATAAAAGGAATAGGAACAGTAAAAAAAGTAGAGCTACTAAAGAAATTTGGAACAGTAGAAAACATAGCAAATGCAAGTTTAGAAGAAATAGCAGAAGTAAAAGGAATAAATGAAGAGCTAGCAAGAGAAATAAAAAAGCACTTATACATTAAATTTCGCCCAATAGGGACGCCCCTTTTTGGGCGAAAATTTTTATATAGTAAATATTTTTATATGAAAAAAAGCAAGCTATAAGCATGTTCTAGATAAATATTATGTAAAGTAATGACAAAAACAAGAAAATATGGTATAATTGAGTCGAAGTTTTTTTAAAAATGAAAGGTGTTCAAAATGGAGAATAAAATTAGCGAGAAACAAAAAACAGAAGAAGAAAATAAAAATGTAAGGCTTACAGATGAGGAAAAAAGTAAATTTGTTTGAAGAATTTTTAGCAGAACATCCAGGAGAAAAAAATCACTAGTAAAACAGTATACAAAGGTTATAATATTGGCACATATGTAATACAAATTAGACAAAAAATAGTATATAAAAAAGGTTATTGTAGTGAAGAAGTAAGAGCAAAATTACAAGAACTAGGACTTTTATATGAAAAAGAGACTCAATTGAGCAAAAGGTAGAAAACCTAGCTCAGTATTGTAGAACTAATCCTTATGCTTTTTCAAGAAATGAAAAACAAATTCCTGAAAGTATTACAAAAAGATTATGACTACATAAGAGCGAGACGTTCAAATGGGAAACTTTCTCCAAGTATTGAGAAAAGATTAGAAAATATAAAACTTGGTGGGGTATTTGGTTTTATTGAAAGTGATAAGGAATTATTAAAACAAGGGAAAATAAGTGAACAAGGACTCATTCAAATATATGAAGAATTTAACTCTTTGGAAGAATTTAAAAATGCATATGTGCAATATTTAGTTGATATGGCAAATCTTAGAAAAAATGAAGATGAAATGATAAAAAGTAGAGAAGAAAATGAATTACACCGAATAAAAGCTGAATTACAGGAAAAACATCAAAAGATAATAAGGCTAAAACAACAAAAAGTAATAAATATGCAAAATTTTTATAATATAAATGTTCCATATGAATATATAGACTTATATCAAGGTGTTTTTGGCTATTTGGATGATGGTTTTATTTTTGATGAGAATACAAGAAAACTACTTGATAAAATAATAAACAGACTACCAGAAAAATATATGGAATTATTAAAGAGTAGATATGGAATAGATGGAAGAGAAAGAAAAACTTTAAACGAAATTGCAATAGAAAAGAAAGTATGTACACAATATATAAGTAGTGAAAATGGCACGGGCGTAAGAAAAATGAGAGTGGAAGCTTTTAGACAGAACTTGTCAAAATCTAAAAATATAGCAGGTGAAGAATTTATACGAGAATATTTTAAATATGTGGACGTATTTAGCCATAATGATAATAATCACTTACCAGAAGAAATTGTTCAAAAGCTAAGTGAATCATATCGTAAAAGAGTAAAAAAACTAGATCCTAAAGAAATAAATAAAAATACAAGTATATTTTTACTAGATTTATCAAAAGAGGCTAGCGATTGCTTAGAAAAAGCTGGAATTGTAAGCGTAGAAGACGTTATTAATATTGATGAAAGAAAAATTGAAGATTTAAAACAAATAGATTCAAATGCAATTGAAGAAATATTAAGCATGATTAAAAAACTAAAAGAAATTTTGGGAAAAAATGAAAAACCAGAAAATATGAAAATAGAAGAACTTAATTTTTCTATGAGAACATACAATGCGTTAAAGAGAAATGGAATAAATACGGTTCAAGAGTTAATAGATACACCAGCAGAAAAAATTTCAACAATACCTAATATAGGCGGAATGTGTTTAAATGAAATTAATGCAGTATTAAGAAAAAAAGGCCTTAAGTTTAAAGATAAAAATAATGTGCCTGATAAAAATACTCAGCTTGAAATACAAAATAAAAAAGCTGATGAAATAAAACTTGAAGAAGTAGGACTTCAATTTAAATATTATAGAAGATTAAGACTGGGTGGAATTGAAACTCTACACCAATTGCTAGATAAAACTGATGAGGAACTTTTGAGCATAAACGGTTTGGGAAAAACAGCTCTAAAGGAAATAAAAATGAACTTGTTAAATTAGGATATTTGAATAAAGAAGAAGAATGTAACAAAGAAGAAGAATTGGAACAAAGAAGAATAAGAATTGCTGAATTAAAGAAAAAACAAAAAAGGAATCTCTAGTAGAATGAGAGAACAAGCAAAAGAAATTTCTCAAATGGTTAATGGAAGAGTTGATAGTAATACTATACAATTAATCCAAGAAGCATCTGAAATACTTGCAAAGCAACAACAAGAACTAGATAATATATTAGATGAAATAAACAAATTGAATGTCCTGAGATACCTTTACAAGGAAATAATCCTGAGTTACAAAACTCTGATATCAAAATAGAAGAGGAAGAACAAGAACGTGAATAAAAAAGAATTTTTTGAAATTTATCAAAAAGTGAAAAATCAAGAAGTAGAAATAAATACTTTAGATAAAAAAACAGTAAGTATGATACTATTATTAATGGCTGAAGAGTTAGAAATTAATAGTAAAAAAATAGACACTGCAATTAATCATTTAGAAAAAAGATTGCCAAAGAAATAAAAAATCGCCCAAAGGGGACGTCCCTTTTTGGGCGTTATTTTTTATTTTAAAGTTCGAAAATACTTAAATAAGAAGCATTACATAGAAAAAGATAACAAAAATAATGATATTATAGTCATAAATTTAAGACAATGCGAATATATATAATATTAAGAATATTTATGGCAGGCACTAGCCTGAAAAGGGGGATTTATGGAGTATTCTAAAGATATTATATTAGGAGTGCAGTATTTAAATGAAAAAAGACAAGCTTACAGGAAAGTTGAAAAAAAGAGAAGAAAAAGAGAAAACAAGAAAGAAGTAAGGGAAAAATCTTAGAGTTTATGAATGAGCACAAATTCATAACATCAATAAGCATAACATGTGTTATTTTAATGATGCTAGACTGCGTGCTGGTATATAGTTTTGTGGAGTTATTGCAAAGGCTGTAAATAAAAATAATTTAATAAGCATAGCAAGCGAACATATAGATTTTTCTATATAGTAAGCTTGCTATTTTTTAAGTAAAAAGATAAAATACCCAATTAAGTGAAACAATGAATGCGATTGTTATGAGAAAAATGGATAGTATCAATCAATTTTGGTAAAATTTATAGACAAAGCTATAAATTTATATTATACTAATAACATAGGAAATGAGAATAAGCAGTGTGGGTGCTACCACTTTACATACACAGTTTGTGCTGTGAGAATGGAGGTGGTGCTATATGGTAGAGCAAGCTATGTTAATGATAATATACTTACTTTTCTGCGGTTTAGTAGGATTGACTATTATAGCATTTGCCTTAATTATTGCATTAGTAGTAATTCTGAGCAAATAATAAAAAGCACCACATTACGCTTCGCCAAGCTATGTGGTGTTTATCAAACAATTTTGGTAGCACACATTTCTGTGGCTTCTTTATTTCCTATGTTTATTATATTACATTTATGTAGAGATTGTCAATAAATTTAAAAAATCTCTTATGGAGTAATTAAACATATTAGAAAAGGATGAATTTAATGAAAGTAGCAAGTAATTGGAAAGATTATGAAATTTTAGATATGGCTAATGGTGAAAAGCTTGAAAGATGGAATAATATCTATCTTGTTAGACCAGATCCACAAATTATTTGGAATGATAAGCAATTTCCTGAAAAGTGGAAGATTGCGAATGCAAGATATAACAGAAGTAGTACTGGTGGTGGTCACTGGGATTATAAGAAAAAAGCTACCAGACAGCTGGCAAATTAAATATAAAAATTTAACTTTTAACATCAAGCCAATGGGATTTAAGCATACAGGAATTTTCCCAGAGCAAGCAGTTAATTGGGATTGGATGATGGACAAAATTCAAAACGAAATTAAATCTTCAAAGAGAGAGATTAAGGTTTTAAACTTGTTTGCATATACAGGAGGAGCAACTGTTGCATGCCTTTCTGCTGGTGCTTCTGTGTGCCATGTAGACAGCTCTAGAGGAATGGTTTCTTGGGCAAAAGAGAATGTTGTTTCTTCAGGTTTGCAAGATAGACCAGTTAGATATATCGTGGATGACGTTGTGAAGTTTGTTCAAAGGGAAATTCGCAGGGGTAACAAATATGATGCTATAGTTATGGATCCACCTTCTTATGGAAGAGGAGCAAATGGCGAGGTATGGAAGTTTGAAGAAAATTTGCCAATGCTTATAGAACTTTGTATGCAAGTTTTATCTGATAATCCATTATTTTTCTTGATAAATTCATATACAACAGGAACATCTAGCATGGTTTTGGAGAATTTGTTGAAAATGGATATGAGAAAAAATATGGTAAAAAGGCTCAAAATGGAATATTTGAAAATGGAGAAGTTGGACTTCCAATGACAAATTCAGACTTTATACTTCCTTGCGGAATTTACTCTAAATGGGTAAAAAAATAGAAATCGCACATTGAAGGAGAAATATAATTAAATATGGAAAAAGAAAAATCCACTGTAATAAGTAATAAAGTACAAAATTATATAGTAAGTTTAAACAATGCTGAAATTAACCTTAAAATTTTATACGAAGATAACATATAATTGTAGTAGAAAAGCTTGTGAATATTCCTTCTCAAGGCGACAAGACAGCTGATTTAGACATGCTGACTATAATAAAGGAATACTTAAGAGTTAAATATAATAAACCTGGAAATGTTTATTTAGGTTTAATTCACAGACTAGATAGACCTGTTGGGGGAGTTATGGTGTTTGCTAAGACTTCAAAGGCTGCTTCAAGGTTAAGTGAACAAGTAAGAGCAAAAAATCTTCAAAAAAGAAATATTTAGTAATCGTAGATGGAAAACTTGAAAAAAAGAAAAAGGAGTTTTTCAAGATTATTTGTTAAAAAATGAAAGAACAAATATGAGCAAGGTTGTAAAAGAGGAAACGAAAAATTCTAAATTTGCAGAGCTAGATTATGAAGTTTTAAAATATGATCAAGAAAAAGATATTTCTTTGGTAAAAGTAAATCTTCATACAGGAAGACATCACCAAATAAGAGTGCAATTTTCTTCTAGAAATCATGCCATTTATGGAGACCAGAAATATGGAGAGAGAGGCCAGAGGCAACAAATTTGCTTATGGGCGTACTCACTTACAATTTTACACCCGGTTAGCAAAGAAGAGATGACCTTTATTGATTTACCTGCAAAGGAAAAAACATGGAAGATATTAGATGGAGTAGAAATTGTTTAAAGCTAGATGAAAAAAATTTTGAATGTTAGAATTTAGTATACGAAATTTGGCTGATTAGATGAAAAGAACAATTAATTTGATATAATAGAAATAAGTAATTAGATATAAAAAATGAATTTGATAAAAAGTCGAATAATGCATGAGAATGTATTATTCGACTTTTTTCTTTATGCCTAAATATAAAGAAAGTCGGGTATTTGATAAAAAGGCTATTTACCATATAGTAAAAATATTTTATGAAAATAGGAAAATATTACGTGAAAATGAAAAAAATTTCAAATTATAAAGTTCATGTTATTTAAAGTATGTTTCATATATGAAGTGAAAAAAATGTAGAAAAATGATGTAATATAAGGACAGTTAAAAGAGAGGTGAGCAAAATTGATAGAAAAAATTTGCGAATCCCTTACAAAGAAAATACAAGAACAGATGCCTGAAGTAGATAACGAAAGGGCCGAAGTAATAAAATATGGACTGGAAATTATAATAGGGGAAATTCCAAAGTTAATACTACTTGTAGTAGTAGCAATTATTTTAAAAATTGGCTGGCTGGTAGTATTTGCATACTTAACAATGCTTCCATATAAAGTAATGGCTGGAGGATTTCATCTTAAAACAAATATAGGATGTTTAATTGGAACTTTTACAGTTTATTATGGAAATGTACTGATAAGCAAATATATGGTTATAGAGCCGATATATTTAAAATACATAATTATAATTGCAACTTGGATATTTTCAATAATAATGATTAGCCTATATGCACCAGCGGACACAATAAATTTACCAATACTGAGAAAAAAAGAAAGGAAAAAACTAAGAAAATACTATCTTATATATATTTGCAACAATAATGTTGATTGGCTCATTCGTAATAAAGAATAACACACTTGCAAATATACTACTGATAAATGTAATAGTTGAATCGGTTTGCATATCTAGACTTGCTTATAAGATTACAAAGAATGAATATGGATATGAAAACTACTTAAAAAATAGTTAATAATGTACTTTAAAGGTACTTTATTATAAAAAAATTTAATTTACTAGGGAGGTAAAATTATGTTAAAATTCGTAGCAAAAATCGCAGAAAAGTACGCAAAATCTACCAACACAGCATGCTTCTTTTGGGGAGTATTTCATCAACCAAAGATGCCTGCAAGCTTAGTAAAAAAAAGATTAATCCACAATGATTAATTTCTACTCTTAAATTAAAATAACAAATAACCCGAAAAATAGAATGACTAGTTCATTCTATTTTTCATTGTGCAAGATAAAACTTTTATTCCAATTAAATAACTATTAAATTATAAATAAATGTGAAAAAAATCCGCTAAATGTTTTAATAACATTTAATGGATTTTCTAAGAATAACAGCAATTATCAATTTATTTAATTTCTGTTATTTGTTTAATTAGTTAATACAAATTAATTTACTCATTATATATTTCTATTTGCTGCTTAAATAAATCTCCATCTTTGCTTGTAAATCTTGTTACATTTTTTGTTTTTCTTCGATATTTTTTCTACTTCCCATAATCCTAATCCAGTATTATGAGGTTTTGTAGAATAACCTTTTTCATAAATTTTATCTACATTAATATCTTTATTCTTAAATGTATTTTCAACTATTAGCAATTGTCTATTTCTGCTATCGTCGCTTCTTATTTCAACATGAATATATTTATTATCACATTCACAAGCTGCTTCGATTGCATTATACATTAATATTCCAAGAATTCTTGTGAATTCATAAATACCCATATATAAATGATTAAAATCTATAAAGCTATCAAGAGAAATTTTTATTCCGGCTGAATCAGCTTTATAATATTTGTTAGAAGTACTGCGTAAACTGCAGGGCTATTGATACTGTCGGGATTCAATGAACCTAGATTATTTACTTGATTACAATCTTGAAGTAATTGTTTGTAATATTTCTTTAATCCTTCCATATCATCTGTTTCAACATAACCACCAATACCTGATATGATATTAGCAAAATCATGTTTGAATGCTCTTAAATTATCATGCAAAATTTGTAGTGTTTTATTATACTGTTTTTCTTGTTCTAAATCTTCTCTTGCCTTTTCCAAATTCATAGCTTTTATTATACTATAGATACTAATAGTAAAGTATGCAATTAAAGGAAGAATATTTATAATTGCAATAAAAAAGAAGGTAATCTGTCATTGTAAAATACAATTAGATATCCTTGCATAAACATTACAATCATTGCAACGATTATATTTGATATTATAAAATTTTATTTTGCTTTCCAATTGACTCAAATATCTTTATATTTAATTTAAAATGCTTTGATAGTTGAGTAACAAAGAATAAAGTAAGATATATTACCCCATTTATAAGCAATCTAAAAATAGGAATTAATGCACAGGTTTCATAACTCTTATTAAATATAACAAGGAATATTCTAGAAATAATTATCTCAAGAACAGTTATACACAACACTGGTAAGAACTCTGCAAGTATTGCTTTCATTATACTAATATTAAATACAAATTTTATTGCTATTGGTGCGACAATTAAAGTTATCAAAGTTGCTATAAGGCTTTGGAACAAAGAAGTTACAAAACAAACCTAACGGTATAGTAATTGCTAAATATATTATTTTCTGCTTCTTTGTTGAATCGATGCTCAAAAGGCTTATGAAAAGTTCCATTGTTAGATATAATTCTAGCATCGTTAAAGGAATAGAAATTATATCTATTAATTGTGCATTTTGTGTTGTTAATGCAATCCATATATTATTTAAAAATTCCATAATTATTTAGTACCTCCAAAAAATTGATTTTTATATTTCAAACCGATAAAACAGACTGAGTCTGGCGATGAATTAAAGTGAATTGTGCTACTTTTCAAGTCTACTTTACTAATGTTCTCAATATTTACAATAAAAGATTTATGACATCTTACAAATGTTTTTGGTAAGTTATTGAGTATTTTATTAAATGAACCATAAACTTCAACTGTACCAGAATTCAAGTTATAAATTGTTTTTGCTCCTGATTTTTCTATATAATTTATTGCTCGTTGATTTATTATTTGCTTGCTTTTGGATAGATTCAAGAAAGTGGTTAAATTATTTCGAATGTCATCCACTAGTCGTTGAATTGTTTTTTCAATTTTTCTTCTGTTAAATGGCTTATATATAAAATCGAAAGTTTTACATTCATAAGCTGAAACAACATATTCAATGTGTGTGTAATGAAAATTATATATATTGATTTGTTATGTGCTCTAATTTGTTTTGCAATTTCAATTCCGTTAAATTTTGAATTCAAATCAATGTCTAAAAATAAAACATCAACATTGTTATTGTCAATGTACTTCATGAGTTCTTCGGGATTTGTAGAAGAAAAAATTTTTGCTTTGTAATCGTGTTTTAAGAATATTTTTTCTAGCATTTCTTTTAATGTTGCTAATATAGAAGCGTTATCGTCGCACAATGCAAAATTTATCATTTATTTTCCTCCTTTTAAATTCTAGTTTTCTGTAAGTTTTGACAAAATACCCATTTTTTTTTCCAATGACATTCTAAATATATTCCAAATATGCGATATTGTCAATAGTAAAATGAAAAAAATTATTTAAAAATGTCGAAATCTGCAAAATAAATATAACACTTTAAAAGTAAGTAATAATATTAAATAATAATCATAAAATTTATAAAAATATTTATTGGAAATGGAGATGTATACAATGAGAGTTTTTAGATTAAAAAGATATAATAACCTTATGCTGTTTTGCTATTGTAATGGGGCTTACTATTTTTGTTGCACAAAGTGTTAATAAAGCGGAAAATAGAACAGTAAGTACAAGTGGAGAGCTTTCTAGTATTGAGTTACCCTAATTCTAAAATTGGTTGGGGAATTAAACGTAGTGATAACCATAATCAACCCGATGTTGGCTCTAAGAACAAGGCTATACTGGATAAATATCAGGGAATTTATATGGGCAATAAAGATAAGAAAACGGTGTACTTAACCTTTGATTTGGGATACGAAGCGGGATATACGTCTAAGATTTTAGAGGTTCTAAAAAATAATGATGTTAAGGCAACTTTTTTTATAACTGCACACTATGTTAATACACAAGCAGATTTGGTAAAGCAGATGATTGATGAAGGACATATAATAGGAAATCATACTGTTAATCACAAGAGTATGCCATCGTGCTCTTTAGAGACGATAAATAAGGAGGTAATGGACCTGCATTCTGCTATAAGCGGAAAGTTTGGGTACGAGATGAAGTTTATTAGACCACCAAAGGGAGAATATAGTGAGAGAACTGTGGCATACACAAATACGCTTGGATATAAAACAGTAATGTGGTCATTTGCTTATGATGACTGGGACGAAAAAAAAAGCAAGGTAGAGAAGAGTATGGCAAGAAAAAAGATTTTAGATAATGTTCATAACGGAGAGATTATGCTATTACACGCTACTTCAAGGGATAATGCAAATATTCTAGATGATGTAATAAAACAAATTAAGCAAATGGGTTATGAATTTAAGAATATTGACGAGTTTGAATAAAGAAAATAATAGAAAGGAAGGTTAATTAGCTAAAAAACAATGCTTTGCATTTTGAAAATTACTTTACAAATATAGACTACGGAATACTAAGATTGTAAATTTAATAATTTTTGAATTTTTATAAAAGGCTAATTATAAATAGAGATGAGAAAGAGTGTTTCTAAAAGAAAAAAGGAGAGAGTTCTTGATAGAATTCTAGAAGTTCCAAAGGAGATTTCTACGAATGAGCCCAAGGTAACTATTGCAGGCTTCAATCAAATGCTTATAGAAAATTATAAGGCTATATTGGAATACCAAGACATATATATAAGAATAAAAACATATACAGGAATTATAAATATAAATGGAATGAATCTTCATTTGGGAGAGATGACTTCTGATGACATAATGATAACAGGCGATATAGAGACGGTTGACTTTGAAAAAATTGAGTGAGTAGGATGAAGGTGAAAGAATGTTTTTTAAAATTCTTCTAAAATATCTAATTGGATACATAAATGTAAAAATAGAGGGCTATTCTATTGAAAGATTTATGAATAAATGCGTAAACAATAAGATTTTATTCTGGAATATTAAAAGAGAAAAGTCAACGATTGCATACATGAATGTTGGAATGAAAGACTTTGAAACATTATGCAATTTTGCACAAGATACTCAGTGCCAAATACAAGTTCAGCACAAAAAGGGCTTCCCTTTGTACTACAAAAATATAAAAAAAGAAAAAAATTTTCTTCATTACAATTCTTCTTATAATTTTGTGTCTTGTTGTTTTATCAAGATTTGTATGGAATATTCAAATAGAAGGATTGAACAAGATAAAAGAAGCGGAAATTAGTGAATTATTAAATTCAAAAGGATTAAAAACAGGAACTTTAAAAGATAAAATTGATAAACAAAAAATTATAAATGAAATTAGACTTGAGAGAAGAGATATAGCTTGGATTGGAATTTCAGTAGATGGAACAAATGCTGTTGTAAAAATTGTTGAGGCAGAGGCTAAACCTGAAATAATAAATGAAGAAGATTACTGCAATATTGTTGCAACAAAAGACGCTCAAATTGTAAAAATAAGTGCTCAAAATGGTGTGCCCCTAGTGAAGGAGGGAGATGTTGTAACAAAGGGTAGTATTCTAATTGCAGGCTGGATGGAAGGAAAATACACCGGAACCAGATATGTTCATGCTGAAGGCGAAGTAAAGGCAAAGGTGTGGTACACTAAAAAAGAAAGAGTTGAGCTAAATCAAGTTGTAGAGCAGGTTACAGGTAACACAGAAGAAAAATATAAAATAAAATTTAATAATTTTACAATAAATTTCTTCAAAACCCTTTCAAAATTTGAAAAATATGATACAATAGAAACGTGCAATGAACTTAAAATATTTTCTAATTTTTATTTGCCAATCGAGTTAATAAAAATTAAAAATTCAGAGGTAATAGAAAACCAAATTACTTACGGAACTGAAGAGGCTAAGCAGATTGCAATAGAAAAAGCGTCACAAGAAATTGAAAAAGAAGTAGAGGCTAACGATGAAGTGTTACAAAAGTACATAAACACTTACGCAGAAAATGGTTACGTTGAGGCAGAGGTTACTTATGAAGTTTTAGAAAATATAGGGACAAAAGAAAAAATAGTATTTTGAAAGGATGAGATATATGGAAGAAAAAAGTCTTAGAGTTTACGCGGATAAAAAAATTTTTTACAAAGATAACAAATACTATAACAAAACTACTTACACCAACAAAAATAGGAATTAACGGATTAATAATTTCTATGAAGAGAAACAATGTTTTAAAAGGTTATGAAAGCACTTTAGAAGCACAGGAGGAGAATTCTCCTAAATTTGCCGAAATTGAGAAAAAGTATGAGGATGCATTTTCTCTATACTTAGAGGCTATTGATAAACACATAATGGATAGTGTATATACAAAGGTAAAAAATAATACTGCAACAGCATTTGAAAAAAGAGGCATTATCTAAATATTATTTAGTAATTCATTTAAAAGATATAGAATATTTAGAATATAAATATAGAAAAACAAATATTTTTAATTCAACTTGATTATGACACTGTAAAGGAATTGAATAAAGAAAAATTATTGCAAAAGTTTGAGCCTTTTTATGGAACAAGAATGGAGGCTTTATATAAGAAGCTTTTAAAAAATTATTCTGTTAGACTTTCAGAAAATTTAACAAACCAAGAAAAGGACGCAATATACAATAAAATATTCCAAACAGTGGAAGAATATATAACTGACATATTGCCAATAAAAATGCAAGAAGAACCAGATAATAAAATTTATAAAGATATATTTGCAGATTATAAAAACTTCGAAAGATTTACAGTTGGTAAGTTAGATCAAAATGATATTATAGAAAAAAATATGATATTACTTGGAATAAGTAGAAAGTTATTTACACAGTTTACCACCACTTGTTATTGCAGAGCAATGCTATGAAAAAACTTTTAGTAGATGCTAGAACATTAATTATGGATACAAAGATTGCAAGAAAGCAAGAAAAAAGCCTATGGACTACTTATTAATATAATAGACGATTACAATTTACGTCTATTATCTACAAAAATTTATTGGGACAGGCCTCAAGATAGAGAAGAATACAAGAAATTCTATGCTAAATATTCTAAGATAAATGAACTTAAAGAAAGAGACTACATGGAATATTCAAAACAGAAAGAGATTTTATTCTTGAAGAAAGAAAGAGCTAGAGGTTGCTTATAGCAATGTAAATAGATATTGTAGAATTGTGAAATTCTATAAAACAAAATTGGTTGCATTGGGAGCAATGAAACAATTAAAGAATAGTTGCAGTTCAAATGCAAATTATGTGAAAATAGGAAAAAATGAGGTTAAAGAAAAAAAAAGCAGTAATATAATTGCAGGCCTCAAATTATCACTAGAAATATCGCTCGAAAGAATTTTTCCTTCGAGCGAAATATATAAATACAGATAATGTAGAAAGGAAAATTAAATTGGAAAATTACGCACAAATTGAATTCTCAGATATTCAAGAAAATGAAGAGTACAAAGAATTAATACAAAAGGTAGTAAGAACATGCTTTGAAGAAGAACATCTTGAAAAAACAAATCTATACTTAAATATTATTTTAACAAATCCAGAAACTATTAGACAAACAAATAAAACATACAGAGAGATAGATAAAGAGACAGATGTGTTATCTTTTCCAATGTTCCAAAAAGAAGAGATAGATAATTTAATTGAAGAAAGTAAGAACGAAGAAATAGAAGTTGAAGATGTTCTTGGAGATATTATGATTTCTATTCCAAGAGTAATAGAACAAGCTAAAGAATATGGACATAGTGTTGAAAGAGAACTTGCATATATGGTTGTTCATGGTTTTTATCATGTAATGGGTTATGACCATATAAAGGAAGAAGACAAAGTTATAATGAGACCAAAAGAGGAAAATATTTTAAATAAATTAAACATTACAAGAGATTAAGATAAAATAAAAAAAGTGAAATAGAAGGATTTTTTTATGAAAAAAGATGACCACAAATTAAAGAATGATAATTTTATAGAAGCTTGGAATAATGCTGTAAATGGTATAATTTATGCAGCTACAACACAAAGAAATATTAGAATACAATTAGTGCTTGCAGTTATTATAATGATGCTTTCACTTTTCTATGGGCTTAATACAACCGAGTTTTTATGCTTAGTATTTGCTGTTTTTATGGTAATATTTGCAGAAATGATAAACACGGCGATAGAAACAGTGGTAGATTTATTTGTTGATGTGTACCACCCAAAGGCTAAGATTGCAAAAGACGTTGCAGCTGGAGCAGTTGTGCTTGCAGCTTGTAATGCATTAGTAGTTGGATATTTTATATTCTTTAACAAAGAAAATATTAAAGCTATAAGTGATAGTATATTTAATAATATGGTAAAATCTCCTCAACACTTAGCCTTTGTTGCAATATTACTTGTTATAATAGCAGTAATCGCGATCAAAGCAAGTTGCTCTAGAAAGAAACAAAGAGGAGAATTAATAAAAGAGGGATTTGTTCCAAGCGGACAAACGGCAATAGCTTTTGCAGCACTTACAGCAATATGGATAAATAGCAGAGACATTATAACATTTTCACTTGCTCTAGTTTTATCTGTTTTAATAGCAGGAAATAGATTATATAACAATGCTAGAACAAAAGCTGAAGTTGCATTTGGAGCTTGCATGGGAATCTTAATTGTTATTTTAGTATATGGTCTTACTATATTTAAATTGTAATAAATAGGAAAGGAATTTGCTATGAGTAAAGGGTTAAAAATATTTGTAATTATTTTAATTGTTCTTATGTTGGGAGCAGGAGGATTGTATGCTTACAAAATATATAAGGATAATTATGATGTTATAGAGGAAATGGTTGTAGCTGGAGAAAATGTAGAGGATAATTCCACGCTTGAAGTTCCAATAAAAACTGTTCAAACATTTAAAGGAACAGATAGACCAATAGCCGTTATGATAGATAATCATAAGGCAGCACTTCCTCAAGGTGGACTAAATGATGCTTACATGGTTTATGAAATAATTGTTGAGGGTGGAGAAAGCAGATTAATGGCTTTATTCAAAGGAAAAGATTTGGATAAGATTGGACCTGTAAGAAGTTCAAGACATTATTTCTTAGATTATGCACTAGAAAATGAAAGAAACAAAAGAGATATCAAAGATATTCAAAAGGTGTAAAGGAAACAGACTGGAGTACTGGAGAAGATATAACAACTAAAAATATTATAATAACATTTGTAAAGAATACTACATTAAACGATGGAGAAAAACAAGGGAAGACAAACAATTTATAATACAGGAGTAAAAGATGGCTATTAAAAAATGGAAAAGCAATAAAAATTACGGAGAAAAACATCAAGGAAAAAAACCTTGTATAAAAGATTTAAATGGAAATGAAATAAATGTTAATGATGGCAATACAATGTTCAAATATGCCCTATAGACTCAAATGTTACAAAGAAGCAGATGAAACAGTGTGCAGAATAAAACAATTTTGAAATTTTAAATTTTCTATGAAATATTTAATTTATTGGAAAAAACAAGTATCTATTTGTGAATTAATTAAGAAAAAAAGAGAGATTTTATCGAAAAATCTCTCTTTTTTGAATGAGTTATATCACTTTTATATTGAAAAATGTATTGTTGAGTAGTATAATAAATGGTGCGGCTAATAGAAAAGTATCCTAAAATGTAATTACAAGAAGGAGGAATTAGTTTATGTTCAAAAAAGTTGTGGAACGCACTTCGGGCACAGTAAAGGAGGAAATTATTCCTCCTGAGGGTTACCAGATTCGGTACAACGATCAGGTAATAGTCGCTGTAAACAAGGCTGGCGATACTGTGCAATGGATACCAGGTGGAATGAATAACGAAAATAAATATATTCCTGGATTTTGGAAAAGCGTCTGGGAAGATGGTACAGGATTGACTCTGACCAAATGAGCCGTTTTATCCACTGGTATTATGAATAATAAACTTGTAAAATAGGGTAACACATAAAAGTGTTGCCCTATTTTGCTATAATATATTATAAACTGTATTAAATGAAATAAATTTTATAATAAGAGTAAATAAAAATTTAGTGTGATTAAAAAGATTATGAATAAGGACTTATTAAAAAGTAATTTCTAGCTTATAAATAAAAAATTGTTAATTATGTATGGAAAATGAGTAGAATTAATGATAAAATAAAAGAAACAAAAACAGTAAAAAGTAAATGTAATGATATATTATATATCCAAAATCTAAGTGAAAGGATAAGAAATATGGTTATTTTTTGGTTATGACATTAGAGTGTATTTTTTTTATTATTTATAATATATGCGGTTATTGGTTGGTGTATGGAAGTTACTTGTAAGTTTATTCAATATAAAAAATTTATTAATAGAGGCTTTTTAATTGGACCATATTGTCCAATATATGGGTATGGAGCAATTTTAATAACAATACTTCTAAAAAAAATATACAGGAGATCCATTAGTATTATTTGTAATGGCAATCTTCTTGTTTACAATATTAGAGTATTTAACAAGTTATTTTATGGAAAAAATATTTAAAAGCGAGATGGTGGGACTATAGTCAGAAAAAATTTAACATAAATGGAAGAGTATGCTTAAGTACAATGCTACCATTTGGAATATTAGGAATGTTTGTAATGTATGTGTCAAATCCATTTTTACTTGGAAAAATAGAAATGATACCAGAACTTCCACTAAATATATTATTTTGGACATACTTGTAATATTTATAACAGATAATATTGTTTCTAGCATAGTAATGCGTTATATTAAAACAACAGAAAAAACAGCATATAAGGAATTGGATAATACAGAGGAAATTACTAAAAAAAGTAAAAGAGCTATTAACAAACAAATCTGCATTGCATAGAAGATTAATAAATGCATATCCAACATTGGAAGCTGTAAAATTAAAATAAAAGAGAAAAAAGAAGAAATAAAAATCATGTAGAAGAGCAGAAAAAAGAAATAGAAGAAAAAATTAAAAAAGAATTTGAACAGTTAAAAGAAAATAAGAATACAACTATATGTATAATAGGCGGTGGACTAACAGGTCTAAAGACTGCCTATTATTTATGTAAAAACCCTTAAAAATGATTTTGTTAAAGTTGCAGTAGTACTTGTGGAAAAATAATAAAAAAAACTTGCAAACAAATGTACTTATATGATATACTTTTTTAGAATAAAATCAAAAAGAAAATGGTAGGCTTTGCCTTAAGAAGGGAATTAAAAATGAAGTACAAGTTTGAAGTAATAGGAGAAATTGTTGGAAAGGAAAGACCAAGGGTTAATATGGCAACTGGGAGAGTATATACTCTAATAAAACAAAAGATTATGAATATTTAGTACAACAATATTTTAGAATGCAATATCAAGTTATAAAACTTTGGAAGGAAGAATAAGTATAAATATAGTTGCTTATTTAAAAATACCTAAAAGTACCAGTAAAGCAAAAAATGCAGGAAATGTTAGAAAATAAAATTAGCCCAACAAAAAACCAGATGCAGACAATATTGCAAAATCTATTTTAGATGCGTTAAATAATTTTGTATTTAAAGACGATAATCAGGTTAGTAAAATAATGGTTGAAAAAAGGTTTGGAGAAGAAGAAAAAGCAGTAGTTACGATAGAAGAATACTAAAAAATATTGTTAAATAATCCTTTGTGTGGTAGAATATAGCAAACAAAAAGAAAAGGAGATATGGCATTAAGCCTATAGAAAAATGGAAAAACAAAAAATAAAAGTATATGCATTTGTGGGACCCTCTGGAACAGGAAAAAAAGCTATAGAGCTCAGATGGTAGCAAGTCAAAATAATATACATTATATAATTGATGATGGTTTATTAATAGATGAAAACGAAGTCTTGGCTGGCACTTCTGCAAAGAAAGCACCAACAAAAATAGAAACTGTAAGACATGCACTATTTATAGAAAAAGATGAACAAGATGAAATGAGAAAGGCACTAAAGAAATATAAACCTGAGAGTTTACTAATTTTGGGTACATCAGATAAAATGATTGCAAAAATAAGAGAAAGCTTTAGGTCTTCCAGAATTAGAAAAAACAATTTATATAAATGAAGTAGCTACAGAAGAAGAAATGGAAAAGGCAAGAAATATACGAGTAACACAGGGAAAACACGTAATACCAGTTCCAACATTCGAAATAAAAAAAAGATTTCTCAGGATATATTTTAGATCCACTACAAATATTTAGGTCTAAAGGATATGGAAACAACCCTTATATATCAGAAAAATCTATAATAAGACCTACTTTTTAGCTATTTGGGCAATTTTACTATATCAGATAGCGTTTTTAGGCAAATAGCGGAAAAGAGTTGCTAAAAAAATGCCAGAAATATATGAAGTCACAAGAACTAGAGTAGAAAACTATGGAGATGGAATATACATTTATATGGAAGCGGTCATAAATTATGGCTTAAATATAATAGAAGTATTACAAAGATTTAGAAAAAATGTAAAAAAAGAAATAGAAAAACAGACTGCAATGAATGTTTTAAAAGTCGACTTAGTTGCAAAAGGACTTCATATGCCAGAAGAAAAAAAAAGTAGTTATAAAGATTAAAAATTATATTCTATCTAAGTAACTATAAGCACAAAAGTAGGCAATAGGTTTATAGGTAAAACCTTTTTAAAAACCTAAATATAATTTACAAGGAAATAAAAAAATGTCTTTTATCGTAGCAATAGATGGACCTGCAGGAACAGAAAGGAACGATGGCAAAGATGCTATCAAAAAATATAACTTAGTAAATATAGATACTGGAGCAACATATAGATGTGTTGCTTTAGAAATGCTAAACAAAAAAATTGGACTAGACGAAGAAGAAAAAATAGCAGAAATGCTAAAAATATAAAGATAGAAATGTTTAACAATGGTGGAAAACAAAAAGTTTTATTAAATGGTGAAGATGTAACAGAAAAAAATAAGAAGCAAAGAAGTTACTAGGTGCGTGTCACAGGTGTCTAGTATAAAACAAGTTAAATTGCTATGACTGGATTGCAAAGAAAAAATGGCTAAAAATAAAAATGTTATAATGGAAGGCAGAGACATTGGAACAGTTGTATTTCCCGATGCTGATGTAAAATATATTTAGATGCAGATGTGGAAGAAAGAGCAAGAAGAAGATATAAGCAAAACCAAGAAAAAGGCATACAAATGTCTTATGAAGAAATATTAGAAAACATAAAAATAAGAGACAAAAATGATATGGAAAAAGAAATGGGAGCTCTTAAAGTAGCAGATGGAGCAACCGTAATAGACACAACTAAACTAAGCATTAAACAGGAAAAAAAAAATGAAATTTACAAAATAATTAATGAAAAAATGAAACAAAAAAAGCTACAAGAAAAAAATATATAGTATAAGGCCAGAAACACCATTAAAAAAAAAATAGAAAGAAAATTCGTTAAAATGTATTACATATATTTTATTTAATTGTATTTAGAGTAAAAAAAGAAAAATGAAGAAAATTTACCAATGAATGAGCCAATTATAGTATGTGCAAATCATATAAATGTTTGGGACGCAATGGGGCTTGTAATTTGTAGTAAAAAACAATAAGATTTATTGCTAAAGAGGAACTATTTCACAATCCATTTATTGCTCACTTAGGCTATTTATTTAATGTAATCCCTGTTAGAAGAGGAGCAAAAGACCTAGAATTTATGAAAATATGCCTAAAAGCATTAAAAATGGTGAAACTCTAGGTTTATTTCCAGAAGGAACACGAAAAAAGGATTGGCAAAGGGGCAAAAGTACAAAATGGAGCTGCTTATATGGCTCTAAAAACAGGTGTTAAAGTAGTTCCAGTAGGAATACAAGGAACATTTAAACCATTTCATAGAACAACATTTAATTATGGAAAACCTTTAGACTTTAGTCAATATGATGCAAAAACTCCAGAAAAAGGAAATATTGAAAAGCTACAAAAGAAATAATGGATAACATAATTATGTTGACAAAAAAGGAAAAAATAAGGTATAATAGCAAACAGAAAATCGCCCAATAGGGATGCCCCTTTTTTTGGGCGAATGTTTCGAACAATTAAGTCTAAATAGACACAAAATTATTATAGAAATGAAGGTTTTTATGGGAAAATTTGAAGATAATTTAACATTTGAAGACGTAATAAATCAAACACTAAAACAAATAAAACCAGGAACATCTATAACTGGAACAATAGTAGAAATAAACAGTAAAGAAGAAATATTTGTAGATATTGGTTATAAAGCAGATGGAATTATACCAAGAAATGAATATTTTAGTGAAAATAATATGCTTCCATCAGAAGAACTAAAGGTTGGAGACAAAATCAAAGCTGATGTTCTAAAACTAAATGATGGACAAGGTAATGTTTTAATGTCTTGTAAACATGCTAAAATAAAAGAGATTAGAAATGAATTCAAACAAAAAGTAGAAGAAAATAAAATCTTTGAAGAAGTAGTAAAACAAGTAAATAAAAATGGGCTAGTAGTTTTATATAAAAAATCTAATTAGAGTTTTCATACCAATTTCATTATCAGATGTTGGAAGAGACGAAGATATAAACGAATATAAGGGGAAAACAATTAGATTTAAAGTAATTGAAAATGATGAAAGAGCTAAAAAAATAATTGGATCTGTAAAAGAAGTTAAAGAAGAAGAAAAAGAAAAAAGCTCAAGAAGAATTTTGGAACAATATAGAAATTGGAAAAAAAATATAAAGGAACTGTAACAGCATTAAGCGATTATGGTGCATTTGTAGATATTGGAGGAGCTCAAGGATTACTACATATATCAGAAATGACTTGGGGAAGAAATCAAAATCCAAGAGATATATTAGAGGTAGGACAAGAAATTGGAGTTAAGGTAATTGAATTAGACAAAGAAAATAAAAGATTCAAACTTACATACGATAAAAAAAGTTCCAGATCCTTGGAATAAAGTAGAAGAAAAATATCATATTGGAGATGTTGTAAAAGTAAAAATTTCTAACTTAATGCCATTTGGTGCTTTTGCAGAACTTGAAAAAGGTGTAGAAGGATTAATACATATATCTCAAATATGTGAAAGAAAAATATCAAAACCAGAAGAAGAGCTAAAAGTTGGCCAAAAAAGTAAATGCAAAAATAATAAATATTGATTTAGCCAATAAAAAATAGAACTTTCTGTTAGAGAGATTGAAGGAACATCACAAGAATATAAAGAAAATGACTAAAAATGATAAAATAATAAGTTAAATTAAAATCGCCCCAAAAGGGAAGTCACCATTGGGCGAAGAGGGAGAAAATAAAATGAACAATAAAAATATTAGAAATATAGCGATTATAGCTCACGTTGACCATGGTAAAAACAACTTTGGTTGATGCACTTTTAAAACAAAGTCACGTATTTAGAGCAAATGAACAAGTAGCAGAAAAGAGTAATGGACTCTGGAGATATAGAAAAGGAAAGAGGAATTACAATTCTTTCAAAAAATACTGCAGTTATGCATAATGGAATAAAAATAAATATTGTTGATACACCAGGACATGCTGATTTTGGTGGCGAAGTTGAACGTGTACTAAAAACAGTTGATGGAGTTTTACTATTAGTAGATGCTTTCGAAGGACCAATGCCTCAAACAAGAGAAGTTTTAAAGAAAGCATTAGCACTTAACCTAAAACCAATAGTAGTAATAAATAAAATAGATAGACCAGGAGCAGATCCAGAAAAAGTATTGGATAAGGTTATAGAGCTATTTATAGAACTAAATGCAACAGATGATCAATTAGATTTCCCAGTTATTTATGCATCAGCTAAAAACGGAATTGCAAAAATGAATTTATCAGATGATTCAGACAATATTACTTGCATATTTGATACAATAATAGACAAAATTGAACCACCTGCTTGTGATATGGATGGAACAATGCAAATGTTAGTATCTAATATAGACTATGACGATTATTTAGAAGAATTGCAATAGGAAGAATTGAACGTGGTAAAATAAAGAATGGAATGCCAGTTTCAATTTGTAAACAAGAAAAAAAATACACAAGGAAAAATTGCTAAATTATTCACATACATGGGATTAAAAAAGAGTTGAAGTTGATGAAGTCGATGCCGGAGATATAGTTGCTATATCAGGTATTCCAGACATTAGCATTGGAGATACAATTTGTGATTTAGCAAATCCAGAAAAAATTCCATTTGTAAACATAGATGAACCAACAGTTTCTATGACATTTAGTGTAAACAACGGACCTTTTGCAGGACAAGAAGGAGAATTTGTTACATCAAGACACATCAGAGACAGATTATTCAAAGAGCTAGAAAGAAACGTAAGTTTACGTGTTAAGGAAACTGCTTCTCCAGATAGCTTCGAAGTTTGCGGACGTGGTGAATTACACTTATCTGTATTAATAGAAGAAATGAGAAGAGAAGGATATGAACTTCTAGTATCTCGTCCAAAGGTTATTTTCAAAGAGATTGATGGTGTAAAATGTGAGCCAATAGAGGACTTAGTTGTAAACGTACCAGACGATGCAATCGGAACAGTTATAGAAAAATTAGGAAGACGTAAAGCTGAAATGAAGAATATGGAACCAGCAGAAGCTGGACATACAAAAATAGAATTCAAGATTCCAGCACGTGGACTAATTGGTTATAGAACAGAATTCTTAACAGATACAAAGGGAACTGGAACAATGAACTCAATATTTGATTGCTATGAGCCATACAAGGGAGATATTCAAGCAAGAACAAGAGGAGTTTTAGTTGCATTCGAACAAGGAACATCAATCACTTATGGATTATACAATGCTCAATTAAGAGGAGAATTATTCATAGGACCTGGTGTAGAAGTATATGAAGGAATGATAGTTGGTATAAACTCTAGAAATGAAGACATTTCTATAAACGTATGTAAAGAAAAACACCTTACAAACACAAGAGCTTCTGGATCAGATGATGCATTAAGATTGGTTCCACCAATTCAATTATCACTAGAAAAAGCAATAGAATTCATTGCAGAAGACGAACTTGTTGAAGTAACACCAAAAAAATATTAGACTAAGAAAAGTAATACTAAACAACAAAGACAGAGAAAAAGCTGCAAGAAGATAGAAAAATTGATTCTTTGAGAGAAAACAACTTCGCTCGAAGAATCAATTCTTTTTCGCCCCCAAAGGGGCGTCCCTATTGGGCGAAAAATTTTGTCGAACGATTCCTTTGGAAAATATATAAACTTTATTGCAAAAAAATGAAAATGTAGTATAATATTATTGTAACAACGACAAGACATAATGTTACACTAAATTTTAAAGGATAAACCACCGCAATGAAAATTGCAAAAAAAACAGGCATCTCGTGAATGCCTGTTTTTCTATTACTGAAATAAATCAATAATAGATTTTAGTACTTCCGCAACCGCTAAAGCTTGCTTTAAAAAATCTGTGTTTCTCAGAGTATTTAAAAGACGGTGGAAAGATTGACACAATTGAAAGAGATGAAGAAAGAATTGCAGAAGCTAAAGAAAATATAAAAAAGTTGGAGTAGAAGAAAAATAAATATATATGAGGGAGACGCTGTTGAAATCCTTCCAACTATGAATGATAAATATGATGTTGTATTTATTGATGCTGCTAAAGGTAAGTATCCATTTTCTTGGAGCATGCATTGAGAATGCTAAAAGATGATGGAATAATTTTTGCAGATAATATTTTGTATAAGGGATATGTAATGAGTGATTATAATAAGCACAAACAGCGTACTGCTGTTACTCATTTAAGGCAATATATTAAGGAAACAACTGAAAATCCAGAACTTGATACAAAAATACTCGATGTTGGAGATGGATTAGCAATTACTAAAAAGTTATAAAATAAAGTTCAATTATTAATAAACTGAAGCTACAAAGCAGTGTAAGGTTAAAATAATTGAACTTTATTATATTTATGAATATTGAATAAATGAATATATGACATCTATTATAAAAATAATAGAGCAAATGCGTAACAAAAAGGTTTGCAACTTTACAGGAGTCTTTTTTAGAAATAAAACCTGTAAATTTTTTTAAACAAAGGAAAAACCACATAATTAAAAATAATGGCAACAAATCCCCAAACAAGAGAGTAAAAAAAGCAAATTCTTCCATTAATATTTAGAAATTCTGTTCTATAATCCCAAAGCCATAATCCATACATTGCATCTAGTCCGTAACCAATAGCATATTCAAAAAATTGAAAAAACTATTATTGCTGAAAAAAACAATTTTACAGGATTATTTTTTTAAATTTATCTAAAAATGATATTAAAATTAATCCGCCAAATCCATATATAGGGCATATAGGACCATAAAAAAATCCTCTATTTGCAAAATAGCCAAGAACAAAATAGCTATAAATAGTTTCCATTGTCCATCCTAAAAAAAGAAAAGACGAAAAAATAAAATAAATTGCATTGAAAGCTTGATAAATTTTTATTGTATCTATTATCTTTTTCTTCAACCGTTACAAGTGTTTGAACCATAAATACCTCGCATTCTGTAGTTAGATAATAGCATAAAAATAAGGATAAAGCAATAATAAAAAAAATTACAAAAATGTTTCTATAATATTACAATTACGTTAATTAAACAAAAAATTGAAAATTAAAGGTATTACTGATATAATAATTGCACAGAATAATAAACATAAGAAAGGAAAATCTTACATGGAAGAAGAACTATATGAATACATAAATGATTTATGCAACATTCTTGCAAAAATAAAAGAAAAAAAACACAAACAGAAATGCCAGAAATAGATGAAAAAATGCAAGTTGCAATAGAAGAACTTTCGAAAAAATAGAATTAGGGAAAAAAACATATATATATAAAGTCGAGAAACAGTACAGAAAAGAGCATTAAATGACTTTTGCAAAAATTTTTAAAAGATCTGTCACAATCGAAGAAATAAGAAGTATTGGACAACAAATTACGCCATATATTTCCGAAGAATATGAATTAAGTAAAGAACAAAATGATATAAGTGCAGAATTAAGAAAATATAAAGCATACAATGCTATAAAAATTTTGAATATGAATATCATTGTGATGTGGCAAGAATTAAAGCCGTTGATGAAAAAACAATGCAGAGAATATACGCATTAAAAGAGCAATATTTTAAGACGGAAAAAGTATTAGATGAAAGCAGAAAAAGCTTTAACAGTAGAACCGAAAGGAATATCTCAAAAAGGTAACAAGTTTCTTTAAAAGAGGTTTTATAAGAAGAAAGAATGATAAAATGGAACAAAATCAAATAGCGTTATCAAATGAATTGAAAGAAATGTTATCAAAGATGGATGAGCCTATAGCCTTTGCTAAGAGAGAAAAAAAATAATATGTACCAACAAGTTTTTTATGATAAAAAAATAGCAATCCACAATATCTTATAGACCAGGCGTATAACTATGCAAGAGAATTAAGCATACCAGACACCAGAATAAAATTGACCGACTTTGAAAGATTAAATTTAATCGGATCGTCACCAGAAGAAGCTATAAAAACACTAGAAGGAAGAGTATTTTCAAGTGATGAATACAGTCAATTAGAAGGCGAAGCAAAGCTAGAAAGAAAAAATTTTTGGTATGAGTAGTGAACAAATAGCCAAAAGAATAACCGAATTGAAAACAAGACAAGAAAAGAAATAGACAAGCTAAAAATAAACTTGGTACAAAATGTAAAGAGGTTACAGGAACAAAATATGAATCTTTTGTGGGATTTAGAAATGATGTTGTATATATGATCGTACACTGAAGCAAAAACAATAGAAGAACTAGAAAGTATGAATAATGAACTTGAAAATAACCAAGATGCAGTAAATAATATAAAACAAGAAAGTCAAGAATTTTCAAAAAGCAAAGGAACGAGACAAAAACAAGAAGAACCTGAACTTTAATAAAAATGGAATAAAACATTGAAAAAAGCCTGTTTTCTGGTATTATATATAAAGATAAGAATTTGAGATTATATAATATAAGGAGAAAATAAATGAAAAAACCAGAACTTTTAGCACCAGCAGGCTCTTTTGAAAAAGCAAAAGTTGCTTTTTGTATGGAGCAGATGCAGTCTATTGTGGAACTGCATCTTTATCTTTGCGCAGTAGAGCAGAAGTAGACGATAATGATTTGGAAAAAACAATTGAATATGCACATTCAATTGGAAAAAAAAAAGTATATGCAGCATTAAATATTTATGCTTGGGATACAAATTACGAAGAGATTGAAAAACAAGTAAAAATGTTAGACAGAGTACATGTTGATGCCATAATTGCATCTGATGGTGGTGTTATTCAAAAAAAAAAAAGAAGTTGCACCAAACATAGAAATACACGTAAGTACACAGGCAAATGTTGTAAGTTATCATGCTGCAAAATTTTGGTATGATAATGGCGCAGAAAGAGTAATTTTAGGAAGAGAAACAAGTAAAGATCAAATTGAAGAAATAATGAAAAATAAGCCATCAGACTTAGAAATTGAGATGTTTATACACGGAGCTTTATGTTGGGCTTATTCTGGAAGATGCTTTTTAAGCGAATATTTATCTTGCAGGTCTGCTAATTTAGGAGACTGCTCTCAAAGTTGCAGATGGGCATATAATATGTATCTAGAGGAAAAAAATAAACCAGGAAACCTAATGCCAGTAGAAACAGATGAAAATGGAACATACATATTATCTTCTAAAGATTTATGCTTAATAAAAGAAATACCAGAAATTATAAAAATGGGAGTAGATAGTTTAAAAATAGAAGGTAGATTAAAAACAGAATATTATTTGGCATCAGTTGTAAATGTGTATAGAAATGCAATAGATGATTATATTAAAGATCCAGAAAATTATGATTATACTAAATACTTAAAAGAACTAGAAAAAATAAAAACAAGAGGACTTACAACATTCTATTTTAATGATAGAAATAATAAAGACTTCAAGAGTATGAAGGAAAGCAATACAACCCAGATTATGAATTTGGAGGAAAGATATTAGAAGATAAAGAGGAAAATTCAAATGTATTAATAGAAATAAAGAATAGATTACAAATAGGCGATAAATTAGAATTAATAATTCCAAATGAAGTAATCCCAAAAGTATTTAAAATAGAAAAACTAATCGATTCAAAAACAATGGAAGAAATTAATACAGTAAATCCAGGAAAACAAGGACAAACAGTAATAATAAATATCCCATATGAAGTAAAAAAAGGCTGGATATTAAGGAGAAAGAAATAATATTTTTTAAGCTATATGCGATAAAAAACTAATACATTGGAAAAAAATATTTGAGTCAATAACTCAAATAACTGCTTGCAAAATTGATGATTTATAATTTCGTAAGCAGTTTGAAGATGTTTTGACGAAGAATATTCTTTTTTTACAACTGTATTAGTTTTTTATGCAATTTTTATTAGATTTAATTTGCTTTCTAAATTTGCTAGTTTATAAGAGAGTAGTAGGCTTATTAAAAATAATATTATGCAAATAATCTCATTAACTCCATATATAAATCCAGGAAATAATACGAAAACAGAGCCGAGGGTGAAGCCTATTATGGAATAAGAAATCTGCTCGTGATGTTTTTCGAATAAGGATTTTATAATTTTTATCCATAAAAGACTTCCGACTAAAATTCCAATTCCCATAGGTATAAGTACATTTAAATTTAAACTTGCAATAGCAGAAATGTATTTAGAGTAAACACCTAAGCACATTAAAATTACGGTATTGCTAATTCCAGGTACAACAATTCCAATAGACATTAAAAAGCCAGAGAGAAAATAAGTACCAAGAGTAAGAAGAAAAAGAGAGAGCTAAGGTGGTAAAGTAAAAATAGTTTTCTATAAAAATTAGAGAAACTCCTAATAAAAAAGAGAAAATTAGCGGAACTAATTTCTTTATATTAAAAGGTTTTTTGTGTGGTTGAGGCTTGTTTAAATAATGCTGGAATGGTTCCTAAAATTAATCCTATAAAAACAAAGCTAGAATATGCTTGGTACTTGAAAAAAAAAATATTTTACTATATTTCCAAACAATACAATTCCTACAAAAGGCACCAAAGGCTATTGAAAATAAATATAAAAAGTTTTTGCTTGAAATTTTTAAAAAAATTAGATACACAATAAATTAAATTCTCGTAAATTCCAAAATAACACAAAAACTCCACTACTAACACCAGGTAAAATTGCACCAAAACCAATTAAAATGCCGATAAAAAATTAATAATAAATTTTTTTTCATAATCCAATAAATAAAAAATCTCCTTAAAAAATTCATACACGATTGTATTCAAAATTTTTAATTTTATAGAAAAAATATAGTAGTAACTAAATTAAAATTTATGTGTATTTGTAAGAAAAATGTATGATTATTCAAATAAATACAAATAGCTAATACAATATATGAGTAAGTGTTGCAAAAATAGAACAAAATAATTTTTATGGGTCAGGCACAAATAAAAAACTATAACATATACTTATGGTATAGCAAAAAATGGAGGTGCCTTATATGCCAGCTGTTTCAATTATGGGTTTTTGAGTTTCTTACAGAGTGCAATATTTGTTATAGGCTATATTTCTAGCAGTAATTTATTCCCAGAACCATTAACAGCAGAAGAAGAGAAAGAATGTTTAGAAAAAATGAAAAATGGCGATGAAGATGCAAAAAATATTCTTATAGAAAGAAACTTAAGATTAGTTGCACATATTGCAAAAAAATATGCTACTACAAACATAGAACAAGAAGACCTAATTTCAATAGGAACAATTGGACTAATAAAGGGAATAAATAGCTTTAATATTAGTAAAGGAGCACGACTTTCTACATATGTGGCAAGATGTATAGATAACGAAATATTAATGTATTTAAGAAGTATCAAAAAAATTAGGTGCAGAGGTTTATTTGGAAGATACAATAGGCAAAGATTATTAGCAGTAGAGCTAATGTGTGCCATAGGTCCTCTATGCGAGTGGCTATAAACTTCGCCCCAAGCCCAAGGAAACTTCTTAGCCATTTCCTTATAAGCAATAGTAGAAATCTTATTAATTGGCTTATTTACATATAAAAAACAATCAACCAAACTTGTTTCATATCCTTCAAAATTCTCATCAATACATTGTTTTATTGAATTAGCAGCAGATAAATGCCCGCCTCCAAATGATGCATAAAATATTAAAATTTTTTTCATTGTTTAAATTCCCCTTATCAATTTTTTATAAAAATGTAAAATAAATTATAAACATTTTTATGAAGATTTTTTGCAATTTGATTTTATCATAATAAAACAAAAAACAAAAGTAAAATGCATAAAATTTGAAAAATTACCAATAATATAGCTAGAGTTACGACTAACTCAAATACCCTTTTTATTCTAATCATAATTTTTTAGTGAAACGATTACTATTTTATGAAAAAATTTCTTAAAATAGTAATTGTTTCAAAAATTAAAATGAAGGAGTAAGTATGAAAATTAAAAAGTTTTTTATTATACCAATTTTGCTTTTAATGGTGACAGGCTTGTATGTACTTATAAATTTATTGCCGAAAAATGTAGAAGCATCAAGTGATTCATCGTCTACGTCAGACTTGCAATTAATGGCTAGGGCAATAAATGGAGAGGCAAGAGGTGAACCATATGAAGGACAAGTTGCCGTTGGAGCAGTTATACTAAATAGAGTAAAATCTTCTCAATTTCCAAATACAATAGCCGGAGTAATTTACGAAAAAGGTGCATTTACAGCAGTATCTGACGGACAGATAAATGTACCAATAAAAGAAGGTTCTACAGTTTTAAAAGCAGCAAGAGACGCTATGAATGGCTGGGATCCAACTGGTGGAGCTATATATTATTTTAATCCAAGCACAGCCACAAATAAGTGGATTTGGTCAAGACCACTTATTAAAACGATTGGAAAACATAGATTTTGTAAATAAGGAGGAAATTTAAGTGAGTAAAAAATTAAAAACCACAACATCGTATATAATAATAGGAATAATCTTTGCAGTTGTGATTGCAGGGGCAGCAATTTATTATGCCTATCAAGAGGGAAGAAAATACGTAACTGCATCTGAAAATGGTTATAATATGGCATTTTTTGAGTTAGTAGACTATGTACAAAATGTAGAAACATATCTTGCAAAAGCTTTAATATCAACAACTCCAGAGCATGGAGCAGAAACATTAACTAATGTTTGGAGAGAAGCAAGTGTTGCGCAAAGTTGTCTAGCACAATTACCAATAAACAGCAATGAATTAGAAAATACATCTAAATTTTTAAACCAGGGAAGTGATTACAGTGATGCTCTTTCTAGAAAAGCGATCGGTGGAGAAAATTTATCACAAGAAGATTTAAACAATATTAAGCAATTGCACACTTACAGCCTAGATTTAGAAAATACATTAAATCAACTATCAACAGATTTAAATAGTGGAAGAATAAAGTGGAATGAGCTGAGAGATGAAGGAACGAAGGCGTTTGCAACACAAGTAAGTAGCATAACTAAGGACAGTTTTTCTAATCTTGAAGAAAATTTTCACGAATATGCGGGCTTAATATATGATGGAGCATTTTCGGAGCACATTTCATCATCAGAGAAAAAAGGCTTAACAGGAGACGACATAGATGAAGAAAAAGCAAAAGAAATTGTAAATCAATTTTATGGAGAAGATAAAATAGATAATATAGAATCACATGGATATTCGGAAAATGCAGAAATTCCTTCATTTGATTTTAATGTAAAAATGAAAGAAAGCAACATAGACGCGACAATATCAGTATCAAAAAAAGGCGGGCACGTAATATTTGCAAACTACAACAGAGCAGTCAGTGCAGAAACCTTAACACAAGAACGTGCAGACGAAATAGCAAAAGAATTTCTAAATAATCATGGATACTCAAACATGAAAGAAACATATTATTTAAAACAAAATGGAATTGTAACAATAAATTATGCATACACGCAAACAAATAGCAACAACGAGACGGTAACAATATATCCAGATTTAATAAAAGTAAAAGTTGCATTAGATGATGGCAGTGTTTTAGGAATAGAAACCTCTGGATATTTGAATTCACACACAGAAAGAACATTTGAAACAAATATAATTTCAAAAGAAAAAGCAAAAGAAGTATTAAACAAAGACTTAGAAATTATGAGCGAAGGATTAGCATTAATTCCAACAAAATGGCACACAGAAGTATATTGCTGGGAATTTAAAGGCAATTTTTTTGTAAATGTTGGTACAGCTCATATTGGAAATTTAGGCTCAAGAGAAAACATTTTAAAGGCTAAATTAGAAATACTTGAAGGTCTACAACAAGGCGGAACCGCTGTAATAAACAATGATAATGATTTATTACATAAATGGTATTTAGAAAATAAGCAATATCAAATTGTTACATATGGAATAAATAATGATAGTTCGAATATGGCTGAAAATATAGAATATAATGAAACAGGTAGTAAATTTGTGTTAAAACCAGATGATGAGCAAATAGATGTACCTGTTGGAGGAGAAGCGTTTGTATACAATAGCTTGGCTGCTATTAGTGTGGGCAAATTATTAAACATTCCACTTACTGAAATTAAAGAAGGAATAAAAAAGTTTGAACTTAGCAAAATGAGATTGGATATTCAAAAAACAGAGCAAGGTTATACAATAATAAATGACTGTTATAATGCAAATTATGATTCTATGAAATCTGCAATCGAATATTTGAGAAACATAGAAGGCAAGAGAAAAATTGCCGTGTTAGGAGATATGCTTGAACTTGGAGAATATTCAAAAGAATTACATGAAAAAGTTGGTCTTGAAGTTGCTAAAAATAAAATAGACATATTAATCACTGTTGGAAAAGAAGCTGAAAACATTGCAAGAGTTGCAAAAGACAATGGAATAGAACATGTATACACTTTTGATAATAACAATGAAGCAACAGAAAAGTTGAAAAAAATAATAGCTGTTGATGATGTAGCCTTAATAAAAGCATCAAATTCAATGAATTTTAAAGAAATTGTAGCAAGTTTACTACAACATTAAAAACGAGGAGAGAAAACTATGGAAAAAATAAAAGTTGGAGTAATATTTGGAGGGCAATCTACAGAACATGATGTATCTGTTGTGTCTGGAAGCTCTGTAATAAAAAATTTAAATAAAGAAAAATATGAAATTTATCCTATTTATATATCAAAAAATGGAGAATGGTTTCATTATATGAAGCCAGTACAAGATATAGAAATATTTGAAATAGGAGAACAGCCTAAAGAACTAGAGAAAATATCAAATGAGTTTGAAATATTAAAGAAACAAGATATAATATTTCCAGTTCTACATGGTTTGTATGGAGAAGACGGAACTATTCAGGGGTTATTAGAATTGCTAAAAGTTCCATATGTTGGATGTAAAGTACTAGCTTCTGGAATTTGTATGGATAAAGTATATGCAAAAATGATATTCGAAAAAGCACATATAAATCAAGCAAAAGCAGTTGTTGTAAACGCTAAAAATGGCTATACATATGTAGACGAAGAGCTAAATCATATCTCCACCACAATAGAGGGAATATGCAAAATTGTAAATGAAAAATTAAAATATCCAGTATTCGTAAAGCCATCAAATTCTGGCTCGTCAGTAGGTGTAAGTAAAGCAGAAAATGATGAAGAACTAAAAAATAGTATACAAGAAGCAGCAAAATATGACACTGAAATATTAATTGAACAAGGAATAAATGGAAAAGAGATTGAATGTGCCGTGCTTGGAATGGACGATGTAAAAGCAAGTTGTGTGGGTCAAATTTTATCAGCAGACGAATTTTATGATTATGATTCAAAATATAAAAATGCAGAGTCTAAAACAATAATTCCGGCAGACGTTTCAAAAGAGATTTCAGAAAAAATAAGAAAAACTGCAATAAAAGCGTTTAAAGCAGTTAAAGGAAGTGGTTTGGCAAGGGTCGATTTCTTTGTAGATAAAGAAACAGATGAAATTTACTTAAATGAAATAAACACAATGCCAGGTTTCACAAACATAAGCATGTACCCAAAATTGTGGGAAAGCTGTGGATTAACATACTCAGAATTGCTAGATAGATTGATTGAACAAGAACTATAAAATTTGTTCTTGTTCAACTGGATTGGTGCTGAAAAGAAGGGAACAGAAAATGGAACTAATTGAAAGAATAAAAAATGATCTAAAAGAAAATTTAACTGAATACAGATATATACATTCGTTAGGAGTAATGGAAATGGCAGAAGAGCTTGCTAAAGTATACAATGTGGATGTTGAGAGTGCCAGAATTGCAGGTTTACTTCATGATATAGCAAAGGAAATGACAAAAGAGGAAAGTTTAGAATATGTTGAAAAAAATAAAATAGCAATTGATGATGTAGAAAAAATTAATGTTTCATTATTGCATGGAAAAATAGGCGCACACATTGCAAAAACGCTATATGATGTAAGCGAGCAAATACAAAAAAGCAATAGAATATCACACAGAAACAAGCCCGAATATGGACGAGCTAGCAAAAATAATATACGTGTCAGATAAAATAGAAAGAAACAGAAAATCGGAGAAATTTGATTTAGATGCTGAACGTGAACTTGCAAGAAAAGATTTAGATGGAGCCGTTTTGTTTATAATAGATACAAGTATTGAAAAGCTAGTAAAAAAAGAAAAGCTAATGCATCCAACAGTAGTCAAAACAAGAAATAAATTACTAATGGAAAGAATGTAAAATAATTTTGAAACAAATCAGAAACTTTTGTAAAAAAACTGTAATAAATGTTGCTAAAAACCTTTTAAACCTCAACAAAGTATGATATAATGCAAACACCATGAGGCGGGGGGATATCAAATGATTTTCAAAGACTATTACAAAATACTAGGATTAGAAACAAATAAAGTTAGTGTAGAAGAAATAAAAATAGCATATAGAGAACAAGCAAAAAAATATCATCCAGACTTAAATGCTGGAGATAACAGATATGAAGAGCGTTTGAAAGATATAAACGAAGCGTATAAGAATTTATCTGATGCAAATACAAGAAGAAAATATGATAGAATGTGGTATTCTCGTATAGGAAGAAAAAAGAAAACAAAGTTGCAAAACAACAAGAAGCAAAAAAGACAGCTACAAGAAGTGAAATTTTAAACGTATTATTTGGGCTAAACCACAATAATGATGAAAAAGAACCAGCAAAACAAAGAAAATCAAAAGTACCAGTTCAAGGTGAAGATGTTGAAACCGAAATACCAATAACAATATATGAAGGCTTTTTTTGGTCAAACTAAGAAAATTTCTTTACGTACAATTAATGGTAAAATGAAAAACTTTGAAATAAATATTCCTGCCGGAATTAGAAACGGAGAAAAAGTTAGATTAATAGGTCAAGGAAAACCCGGTGAAAATGGCGGGAAAAATGGAGATTTATTAATAAGAAATAAATGTTGCAGAGGACAAACAATACAAATTAGTTGGCTCTGACATTTATACAGAGCTAAACATAAGCCCTTGGGAAGCAGTTTTAGGTGCAAAAGTAGAAGTTAACGCAATAGACGAAACTATTGGAGTTTATATACCACAAGGAATAGAGACAGGCGAAGAAATCTGCATAGAAAATAAAGGATATAAAGACAATAAAGGCGGAAGAGGAAATTTTATTATAAAAATAAAAATAATGATACCTAAGCATATATCCGAAAAAGAAAAGGAAATTTATAGACAATTAAAGAAAGTTTCAAAATTTAATCCACGTGAAATATAAAACAACGCATAAAAAGGTAACATAAAAATATTGACATATTCTTTAAAACAAGTTATAATATAAGAGTATGCAGAAGAAAAAATATGGAAGAAGTTTCATATAGAAAGAGGTGTAATATATGGACCAAGTACAGGGAAAACATTTTAGTATAACAGATCCACAAAATGTAAACACAGTAATTTATCAAATTAATAAAACAGAAGGTTTGATGGAAGAAAATACACCAAAGTTTACATTGGAGAGACTAAAATGTAGAGAAGAATTAGTAGGGCTAAATAAAAGAAAAAACTTTTTTTGTTGATGCACCTAAAGATGAAGGAAACCAATTACTATCTTTTGGACAAGATAGAGTTGTTGTTAATATGGGATTACTAAATAAAGATGAAGTTAAAATTTCAAAAAAGACCTGTTCCTGTAAAATTTGATACGATATATTCTGAACAAGAAACAGAATATAAAGATGTAAAATATACGCCAAACTTTCAAAGACCTATTACAATAATAGATCCTGAAACAACAGAAGAAGTAAAACCAGTAGTTTATTTTGATAAAGATACAAATGAAGTTAGAGGAAAATGTAAATTGAAAACCATATAAGTCTTATTTTGTTTTTGAAGTAAGAGAAAAAAAATAATTAAGGGGGATCTTAAATGAGTGAAGAAGTAAAAAAATCTACAAATGGAGGTTCAGAATATGATTTGGGTTGTGGAACATTATATTTAAATGAAAAGGTAAAAAAATTTTGATATTCCAAAAAGAAATAAATGGAAAAAAGCACTATTTAAAAGAGCTTAAAGATCCAAATCGTAGCATTAGAATTGGATTAAAGAAGAGAGAGAACACGAAAATTAAAAAAAAGAGAGGTGAAAAAATAATAAAGGTAAGAACAGATGAATAAAATGAAAAAAGCTTTTGAAAAGAATAAAAATATTTAATACTATTTCTAGTAATTTGGATTGTACTAGAGATAGTATTAATTGCGCCTATGTCGGTTGCAATAGCAGAAATCAAGTTTTAACAGGCAAATTCGACTTGGCTTTTTTTTATAGAAAATTTTGGAAAAGAAGTTTCTAGTTTTACAGCAATAAAAAGAATTGGAAGTGCTGGAGCAGGAAGTGCCTTATTTAAAAATTTACATTATGGCTTACAATTTTGTGTTTAGTTGTTACTGCAATTGGAATTATCAAATCAAAACCAAAGAATAGATATGTAGATATAGAAAATGGTTCTAGTGATTGGTGCCAAGGATGGAGAACAATATAAAATTTTAAATAAAAATAAAGGAATAATGTTTTGCAGAAAATAATTATTTGCC
>VOFC01006021.1_pt1 | contig 46551 bp, 61 predicted proteins | sample 5384161 | NCBI WGS metagenome assembly VOFC01 (sample SAMN12384722, study PRJNA508395) | human gut metagenome | isolation source: healthy gut B | host: Homo sapiens | reverse complement strand
CTTCCAGCGTTCGTTGAGGAAGGAGGCCAGGTCGGCCTTGGCCTTTCGGGGCAACGGCATCCCGGCGTCCCATGAGGCCCGCGGCCCGGCAGGCGCACAACTCGCCCTGGCAGGTTCCCATGCCCACACGCGTACGGCGGCGCAGATCGACCAGGTTGTTCACCGCGGATGCTCCATGCGCGTACTCCACCTCGCCGATCGAGACCTCCTCGCATTCGCACACGAGGCTGTTTCCGAGCGAATCGTCGCCGATCTGTTCGGCCAGGGCCCGTGGCGCGAGATGGCCGAACGGCGCTGCGTCAGCGGCTTGTGCCGGATCTTCTTCTCGACCTCCTCGCGCTTTTCGGCCGATCCGGGCAGGGTATTTCGGCCGTACGGCACTTCTCCAGTGCTGCCGATCTTCCTGCAGATGAGGTCCGTGGCCCACTCCGCCATCAGACGGTAGGTCATCATCTTGCCACCCGTGATGGTGATGAATCCCTCCAAACCGTCTCGTGTGGCGTGATCGAGCAGCACGATGCCGCGGCTGACCGTACGGCCGCTCGGATCGTCGTCCGAGGCCACCAGCGGCCGCACACCGGCGTAGGCCCGCAGGATACGCGTCGTGGCCAGCGGCGGCGCCAGCTCGCCCTCGCGCAGCAGAATGTCCACCTCCTCGGGGTGATGATCATGTTGTCGATCTGATCGAAGGGAACCTTGCTCGACGTGGTGCCGATCAGTGAAATCGTGTCGCCCGGAACCAGGATATCCGCATCGGCCGGCTTGCGGCAGCGGTTGAGCACCATGCGGTTCACGCGGTGGCCGAAGATCAGCAGCGCCCCTTCGCGGGAAGCATGTTGACCACGATGCCCGCCTTGGCGGCGATGCCGTGGCCCCAGATGCCGCCGGCATTGACAACCACGCGGGCGTAGCAGTTCTCCCTCGCTGTGCGTGCGATGGTCGTAGACCCGCACGCCGACGATGCGGTCCTGCTCGCGGAGCAGCTCCCGCACTTCGGTATAGGTGCGGATCTCGGCGCCGTGCGCCCGCGCATCGAGGATGTTGGAAGAGGTGAGGCGGAAGGATCCACGGCACCGTCGGGAACGCGCACGGCACCGATCAGAGCCGGGTTGGCCGCAGGTTCGAGCCGGCGGGCCAGCGCGGGATCGAGGATCTCGGTGCGGATTCCGGCCGTGCGACACGCCTCGACGAAACGGCCTGTACTCCAGTCCGTCCTCGGGAAGCGTGATGAAGAGTCCGTCGGTCTCCTCGACGCAGTGCGCCGCAATCCGGCGCAGAATCATGTTTTCACGAATACACTCCTTGGCCGACTCCTGATCCGTGACGGCGTAGCGCGCACCGCTGTGCAGCAGTCCGTGGTTGCGGCCCGTGGCACCGGTGGCGATGTCGGAGCGTTCGAGCAGCAGGGAGCGGATTCCCGGAGCGAACAGTCTCGCGCAATACCCGCTCCGGTAGCTCCCCCCGCCGATAATAATGACATCGTACGTCTGGTTCATAATTATGGTAGGTAGATAGGTAGATCAATCCGATGCAAAGGTAACCATATTTTTCAAAAACAAAATAAAACGAAATAAAAATTTATTTCGTTTTATTTCGAATACGCAAACTTTATCGAAATATCACGCTTTTTGAAACGTTTCGAAATACCATATCGAAACCTTTCAAAGAGCCTTTTCCGGCCAGCCGAACAGTCCGCGGCTGATGCCCCGCGGCGCTGGCTGACGCCGACGTTGTAGCTCAGTCGGCGGAAATAGTCCGCCGTGAGTTTCGACGGCGGAATGATGTGCCACATCACCGCTCCGGGAACATACCAGATCGTCTCGCCGCCCCGCAGCAGCCGTTCGAAGAGATCGTTCTCCTCGCCTCCGATCAGACGGCCGTTCACGCGGCCCAGCGACGGATCGAAACCGTCGTAGCACGCCAGCCCGACGCGCCGGAAGGCCATATTGCCCCCGCCCGGGACCCGTCCCGGGGAACGGCCGCACCGCATCGCCGAAATCCATCGGATTGGCAATCGGCATCTCGGTCCATTTCGACATCCACGACGGACGCCCTTCGGGATACTCGGCAATAATCCGGCCACCGGCCACGACGGCGTCGGGATTTGCATCGAAAAAGTGGAGATAGGAGGCCAGGAACGCCTCGATTGACCCGTTCATCGTCATCGATGAAGGCGACAATCGGCCCCGCGGCCTCCGCAAAGGCCCCGGTTGCGGGCATAAGGAGACGCCCGGCCCCGTCTCCCGGACCATCCGGAGATTCACGCCGGGATGCGCGGCGGCAAAGGCGGCGAAACGCTCCGCCGTATCGTCCGGAGGAGTTGTTGTCCACGACCAGACCTCCCACTCCCCGGCGCGGGAGCGTCTGCCGCACGACGGACCGGAGCGCCGCAAAGCAGCGGCACGGCGCGGTTGTGCGTGGGGATTACAAGGCTGATACGAATCATCGTACGAAAATAACAATTAATCCGCAAAAAACCGTATCTTTGCGCAAATTCGAAAATGCAAAAACGACAGAGACATGTACGGAAGAATACGGACACCTGCTGACGCTCCTCGCGCTGACGCTGACCTCGCTGGCGGCTTCGGCACAGAGCGTTCAATGGGACAGCAAGGTGGAGCCGGTGGAAGGCAACCAGTACAGGATCGTGCTCGAGGCAACGATCCCCGCCGGATACCACATGTACGACATGGGGCCCTACGAAGGCGGGCCCAATGCCACCCCATCACCTTTACCGCGGGCGAGGGGATTACACTCGAAGGCGGCGTCGAGCAGCTCTCGACCGCCCACCGCTACTTCGACCAGATGTTCCAGATGGAGATCGGCACCTTCTCCGGCAAGGCGCAGTTCGCCCAGCGCGTAACGCTCACGGCTCGGAGGCGACGCTCAAGGCCCATCGAATGGATGATCTGCGACGATACGAGCTGCATGCCGCCCGAAGACACGGAGCTGACGATCACCCTGCCCGAAACGCCGCAGAGGCTCCATCGAAGCCGCCCCGGCAACCCCGGCAACCGACACCGCCGCACCCGCGGCGAAGGATGCCGCCGGAAGCGGTTCGACTCTGGGCTCTGATCATCGAGGCGATCCTCTGGGGATTCGCCGCGCTGCTGACGCCGTGCGTCTTCCCGATGGTGCCGATGACCGTGTCGTACTTTCTCAAGGGGTGAGGGCGGAGCAGCCCTGGGACGCCTGCGCGCCTCGCTCTACGGCCTGTTCATCGTCCTCCTGTACACGGTGCCCATCGCCGCCATTATCCTCATCACGCGCATCGTCGGCGGTGACGCCGTAACGGCCGACATCTTCAACTGGCTCGCAACGCACTGGCTGCCGAACATCCTCTTCTTCCTCGTCTTCATGGTCTTCGCCGCCTCGTTCTTCGGGGCCTTCGAGATCACCATGCCCTCGTGGATGGTGAACAAGACCGACTCGAAAGCCGACACGAAGGGACTCGGAGGCATCTTCTTCCTGGCCCTGACGCTCGTGCTCGTGTCGTTCTCCTGCACGGGTCCCATCGTCGGCTCGGTGCTTATCAAATCGACCTCGGGCGAGTTCTGGACGCCGATCATCACCATGCTGGCCTTCTCCGTGGCCTTCGCCCTGCCCTTCACCCTCTTCGCCCTCTTCCCCTCGGTGCTGAAGAAGCTGCCCAAGAGCGGCGGATGGTTGAACTCCGTGAAGGTCGTCCTCGGATTCATCGAGGTCGCTCTCGGCATGAAGTTCCTCTCGGTCGCCGACCAGACCTACCACTGGGGCATCCTCGACCGCGAGATCTACCTCGCCGTATGGATCGTCGTCTTCTCGCTGCTGGGGCTCTACCTGCTGGGCAAACTCCGCTTCGCTCACGACGATGAGGTGAGACACCTCGGCGTCGGGCGTCTGGCACTGGCCATCGTCGTGTTTCGTTCGTCGTCTATATGATCCCCGGGCATGGGGGCGCCCGCTCAAGGGGCCTCTCGGGATACCTTCCGCCCCTGACGACGCAGGATTTCGTCCTCGGAGCCAACACCGCCGCGGCCCCCGCAACCTGTCGGCCAGCGAGCTCGCCGGACAGCGCAAATACAGCGACTTTCTCCACCTTCCCCACGGGCTCGAAGGCTTCTTCGACCTCGAGGAGGCCGAGGCATACGCCGCCAAGGTCGGCAAGCCCCTCTTCATCGACTTCACGGGCCACGGCTGCGTGAACTGCCGCGAGATGGAGGCCCGCGTCTGGTCCGATCCCCGGGTGCTGGAGATCCTGCGCAACAACTACGTCATCTGCGCCCTCTATTCGGACGACAAGAAGGTGCTGCCCGAGGAGGAGTGGGTTACGACCGACGCCGGGAAGGTGCTCAAAAGTCTCGGCAAGATCAACTCCTACTACGCCCTGAAGACCTACGGTGTCAATGCCCAGCCCTACTACGTCCTGCAGGGTGTTGACGGGCAGCCGCTGGTCGAGCCCCGCGGCTACGACCTCGATGTCGATGCCTTCGTGCAGTTCCTTGAGAGCGGCGTCGCCGCATACCGCAACTCCAGATAGAGGATCCGCACGGATCCCGCAGTGCGAGCGCTCCGCAACCCGGCCGGGTTGCGGAGCGCTCGCTTTACACCGGAGCCGATCCCCGGACACCGCGCTGCCGGTCCTTCATCCGTCCCGGCATGGCAGGGTTTTTGATCTTCCACAGGGGCCGCGATACCGGAAGAATTCGAACGGTCAGGGTATCGGGCCCGCTCCGCCGCAGGGCGGCGGAACGTCAAGGGAGAGTCCGGCAGCGGATTCGAAGAGAGGGATCCGGAACCGGCAACGCAACGGCCGATTTCCGGAACACGGCTTCGGGGAGCATCCTGCAGGGGGTGCTCCCCTTCCGCATGCCGCCGCCGCACGCGAAAAAAGGGGCTGCAGTCTTGCAACCGCAGCCCCGGATCAGGCAGAATGCCGACAGGCCGATCACTTGCCCAGCTGCATCTTCTCGATCAGCGCACGCGTCTCGGGCTTGTGTCCGCGGAAGCGCACATAGAGCTCCATGGGATCCTCCGTGCCGCCCTTCGAAAGGATGTTGTCGCGGAACGAGGTCGCAACCTCCCGGTTGAAGATCCCCTTCTCCTTGAAGAGCGAGAAGGCGTCGGCTTCAAGCACCTCGGCCCACTTGTAGCTGTAGTAGCCCGCGGCGTAGCCTCCGGCGAAGATATGTCCGAAGGCTGGCGACATGGCCGTGCCCTCGACGACGGGCAGCACCTGCGCGGGCGCCATCGCCTCCCGTTCGAAAACTTCGACATCGCCCTCGAACGGCTCGGTGAGCGTATGCCAGGCCATGTCGGTCATGCCGAACGACAGCTGCCGCACGTTGGCGTAGGCCGCCAGATAGTTCTGCGCGGCGACGATGCGGTCGACGATCTCCGCAGGGATCTTCTCCCCGGTCTGGTAGTGTGCGGCCCACAGGTCGAGGTACTCCTTCTCGGTGGCCCAGTTCTCCATGATCTGCGACGGAAGCTCCACGAAATCGCGGTAGACGTTCGTGCCGGTCAGCGATTCGTACCAACCCTCGCCGAGCATTCCGTGCAGGGCGTGTCCGAATTCATGCAGGAAGGTCTCCACCTCGTCGAAGGTCAGCAGCGAGGGCGAGGTTTCGGTGGGCTTCGTGAAGTTCATCACCAGCGAAACGAGCGGACGCGTCTCCACGCCGTCCACGCACTTCGCACCGCGGAACTCGGTCATCCACGCACCCGAATTCTTCGAGGCGCGGGGGAAGAAGTCGAGGTAGAGCACCGCCATGAAGCGTCCCCGGCGTCGGTTACGTCGTAGGCCGTAACATCGGGATGGTAGACCTCGATCTCGGGATTGGGCGTGAAGTTCAGCCCGTAGAGCTTGTTGGCCAGCAGGAAAACCCCCTTCTTGACGTTTTCGAGTTCGAGGTAGGGCTTCACCAGCTCGTCGTTCAGCGCATACTTCTCATTCTTGTACTTCTCGCTGTAATAGGACCAGTCCCAGGGCATCAGCGTCCCCTTGAATCCCTGCGAGGCGGCGTACTCCGAGATCGTGCGGTAGTCGGCATCGGCATACCCCTTCGTGGCGACGAGCAGCTCGTCGAGGAAGGCCCGTACGGTCGGCGTATCCTTCGCCATGCGCTCTTCGAGCACATAGTCCGCATAGCAGTCATAGCCGAGCAGGCGGGCCAGCTTCAGACGCGTATTGACGATCATCTTGACGATCTGCGTATTGTCGAACTCACCGCCGAGCGAGCAGGAGCTGTTCGCCCGCCAGAGCTTCTCCTTCAGCGCACGGTTCGACGAATAGGTCATGAAGGGCAGGTAGCTCGGGTACTGCAGCGTTACGACCCAGCCCTTCACGCCGCGCGACCTGGCCTCGGAGGCCATGCCCTCACGCACGAAGGCCGGGAGTTCGGCCACGACCGCCGGATCGGTGATGTGGAGCGTAAAGGCGTTGGTTGCCGCCAGCGAATTGCGGTCGAACTCCAGCGAGAGGGCTGACAGCTCGGTCGTATACTGGCGGTAGAGCTCCTTGTCGGCGTCCGACAGCGCCGCGCCGTTGCGGGCAAAACTCCGGTAGGTCTTCTCCACGAGGCGCTTGTCCTCGGTCGAGAGGCCGCGGCCCGGATGTTCGTAGACCGCCTTCACGCGGGCGAAAAGCTCCGGATTGAGCGAAACGTCGTTCGACAGCTCGGTCAGCTTGCTGCACGCGCATGGCGATCTGCTGCATCTCGTCCGAGGTATTGGCGCCCAGAAGGTTGAAGAAGATGCCCGAAATGCGGTCGAGCAGCGCCCCCTGACGCTCCAGCGCCACGATGGTGTTGCCGAAGGTCGGCTGCTTGGGGTTATTGACGATCGCCTCGATCTCGGCGCGCGAGCAGGCGATGGCCGCATCGAAGGCCGGTTCATAATCCTTGAGTTCGATCCGCGAGAAGGGCGGTGTGGCGTGGGGCGTATCCCACGCGGCCAGCAGCGGATTCGTGAGATCCAGTTCGGGCAGGTCGGCCCGGGGAATCGAATTGTCGGCGCATCCGGCCGCAAGTGTCGAAAAGGTCATGATGAGCAGTGCTTTTTTTCATCGTATAAGGTTTCTTGGTTTTACGTTCGGGTTCGGCGGCTACTCGCGGCGATCCGCCCCTCGAGGGCGGTCCGCACGGCCTGCACGTCCGCGGAAAGCGGCTGCTCCACACGCTGCGGCGCCGCAAGCGAGTCGGCCGGCTCGGGCTCGTTCCACAGGCCGCGGCCGCGCAGCATCGGGATCCGGTCGGGGTCCTTGCCGCGGAAGTCGCGGTACATGGTCATGCCGTCCTCCGAGCCGCCGCGGGCGAGGATCTTGCGGCGGAAATCGTCGGCAACGCGTCTGTTGAACAGGTCGCCGCTCTCGCGGAACGCCTCGAAGGCATCCTTGTCGAGCACCTCGGCCCAGATATAGAAATAGTATCCGGCCGAATAGCCGCCGTCGAAGATATGGCTGAAATAGGGGTAGCGGTAACGCGGTTCGATCTGCGGGATCAGCCCCGTTTTTCGGTGAGGACCTCCCGCTCGAAGGCCATCGGATCGAACGTTTCGTACTCCTCGATCGAATGGATGTCCATGTCGGAGAGCGACGCGGCGATCAGTTCCGTGGTCATGAAGCCCTGGTTGAAGAGGCGGCTGTTGATCTTGTCGATCAGGTACTGGGGAATCACCTCGCCCGTACGGTAATGCACGGCATACTGGCGCAGCAGCTCGGGCGAGAAGGCCCAGTTCTCCATGATCTGCGAGGGCAGCTCGACGAAATCGCCCTCGACCTCCGTCAGCCCGCGGTACTTCACGTCGTGGAAGAGGAAGTGCAGGGCGTGTCCGAACTCGTGGAAGAGGGTTTCGGCCTCGTCGAGCGTCAGCAGCGCCGGGGTGTTGGCCGTCGGACGGGTGAAGTTGCAGACGATCGACACGACGGGCGCCTTGCGCACGCCCTCCTCGTAGGTCTGTTCGACATAGTTGCCGCACCACGCACCCTGGCTCTTGCCGCACGCGGGAAGAAGTCGAAATAGAGGACGCCCAGGTGCGTCTCGTCGGCATCGAGCACCTCATAGGCCGTCACATCGGGGTGATAGACCGGAACGACCAGCGGCCGGAAGGTAATGCCGTAGAGCCGGTTGGCCAGGAAGAAGATGCCGCTCCGGACATTCTCCAGCGAGAAGTAGGGGCGCAGCATCGACTCGTCGAGCGCGTATTTCTGCCGGCGGAGCTTCTCGGCGTAGTACCACCAGTCCGATGCGGCGAACTCCCCGTCGGGACAGTCCTTGCGGAAGAGCTCCCTCCATCTCGGCCAGCTCCCCTTTGGCGCGTTCGAGAGCCGGGGTCCAGATCTCGTCGAGCAGTCCGTAGACGGCATCCGTCGTGCGGGCCATCTCGTCATCGACGACATAGGCCGCATAGGAGGGGTAGCCGAGCAGGTGGGCCCTTCTCCGTGCGCAGGCGGATGAAGTCGTTGATGAGCTCCTTGTTGTCGTATTCGTCGCCGTTGTTGCAACGGTTCAGGTAGGCCGTATAGATGCTGTCGCGCAGCTCCCGGTCGGAGGAGTAGGTCAGGAAGGGAATCATGCTCGGCTTGTGGAGCGTGAAGAGCGGCACCTCTCCCCTTTCCGCGGGCGCGTCCCTGTTCGCGGGCCGCCTCCAGCACATCGTTCGGAAGGCCTCCCTGCTGCTCGGAAGAGAGGGTCATCTCGAAGCGGTTGTTCTCGGCCAGGAGGTTGTTGCCGAAGCGTACCGCGGCAAGGGCCAGTTCGCCGTTGATCTCCTTCAGGCGGGCCTTCTGCTCCCCGTCCAGCAGCGCCCCGGCCTGCACGAAGCGCCGGTAGGTCTTCTCCAGCAGCCGCTGCTGCTCGGCATCGAGCGAAAGGGACCCGCGCCGCTCGTAGAGGTCGCGGATCCGCGCAAAGAGCCGCTCGTCGAGCAGAATACGGTCGTAATGGGCCGCCAGGCGCGGCATGAGCTCCTCCTGCAGGGCCTGCAGCTCGGCGTTGTTCTCCGCGGCGCAGAGCATGCCGAAGACCAGTTCGGTCTGCGCCAGCATCGCCCCGGAGCGGTCGTAGGCCAGGATGACGTTTTCGAACGTGGGATCGGCGTTGTTCGTCGCAATGGCGTCGATCTCGGCGTCGTGCAGCGACATGCCCCGCTCGAAAGCCGGCAGGAAGTGTTCGGGGCGGATCTCATCGAAGGGCGGTACGCCGTATGGCGTCGTCCACTCCGTGAAGAAGGGGTTCTCCCGCTCTTCTTCTCGGACTCGCACGATACACAGTTCATCATCAGAAAAAGTGTCAATAATCCAGCAATAGGTTTCATCTGTCGTCTTATTTGTATAACTTTGCGGCTCGGAAACTTCCGCCGCGGCAGACGCCCGCAGCGAAGCCGTTGCAAAGTTAGTAAATTATAACAGGTATGCAACTATTTTACGCCCCCGACATCGAGGTCCCGTATCATACGCTCGGCGAGGAGGAGTCGAAACACTGCATCCGCGTCCTGCGGCTCGGGTGCGGCGACACGCTCCACCTGACCGACGGCCGGGGAAACCTCTACCGGGCCGAGATCACGGACGACCACCCCAAACACTGTACCGTACGGATCCCTCGACGGAAAGCCAATACGGGAAACTGCCCTACGAACTGACCGTGGCCGTGGCCCCGACGAAGAACCCGGACCGCTACGAGTGGTTTCTGGAAAAGGCCACGGAGGTGGGCATCTCATCCATCCTGCCCCTCGAAACCGAGCACAGCGAGCGCCGCACGTTCAAGACCGAGCGGGGCGAGAAGGTCATCACGGCCGCGATGAAACAGTCGCTCAAGGCCTACCGCCCGGAGCTGCGGCCGCTGACGACGTTCCGCGAGGCGGTGCTCCGGCCTTTTGACGGACAGCGTTTCCTGGCCCACTGCGCACCGGCGCATGCGCCCGAAGGGAAGCGCTACCTTCCGCAGGCCGTCAGGGCCGGCGCGAAGATCGAGGTGTTCATCGGGCCCGAAGGGGACTTCTCGCCCGAAGAGATCGACCTCGCCCTGGCCCACGGATTCGAGGAGATCACCCTCGGCGACCAGCGGCTGCGGACCGAAACGGCGGCCCTGACGGCCGTGGTGATGGTCGCGGTGGCCAACACCCTGAAAACAAAGGAATGATGTTTACGCTCTACACCCTCTTCGCTCTGGCCGCAATCTCGGCCCTGCTCTTCGCCGTTCCGCTCCGCAGGTGCAAGGGGCTCACGGCGCTCATCCTCATCGGAATCGGAGCACTCGGAAGCTGCGCACTGGCCGTCCGGACGCTGGTCGAAGGGAGTACCAACGCAGCTGTGGGCGGGCCGAACGCCCTCTTCCACGGCGACACCGGCTCGATGGACACCCTCTCGGCCCTCTTCGTCCTGATCATCGGCATCGGATCGGTCGCTTCGGCCGCCTATTCGCGGGGATATCTCGCCGCAGAGCTCGCCCACAAGTCCCCGGCACACGTCTCGCTCCACTACACCGCACTTACGGTCATGTACTACGCCATGCTGGGCGTCGTGCTCTCCGACGGAGGCTTTCGTTCCTCTTCTTCTGGGAGCTGATGACCGTGGCGTCGTTCCTGCTCATCCTCTTCGAGGCCGAGCGCCGCGAGTGCGCCGCGCCGCGGCCGTACCTCATCATGATGCACATCGGCTTCTTCCTGCTGCTCGCCGGATTCGTGCGGGTCGCCACCGAAGCCGGTTCGGGTTCGTTCGGCGCGCTGGCCGAATACCTGCACACGCGGCCCGCCCTGCCGCTGTTCATCCTCTTCCTGGCGGGATTCGGCATGAAGGCGGGACTGTTCCCGATGCATGTCTGGCTTCCGGAAGCACACCCGCAGCCCCGTCGCACGTCTCGGCGCTGATGTCGGGCGTGATGATCAAGACCGGCATCTACGGCATCCTGCGCACGACGGCCGCCGCGGGCGGAATGACCTCGCTGCACACCGCCGGATTGATTCTCCTCGCGGCGGGCATCGTTACGGGTCTCTGGGGCATCATCCTCGCGGCCACGCAGAACGACGTCAAGCGGCTGCTGGCCTACTCCTCGATCGAGAACATCGGGGTCATCCTCATCGGCATCGGCGTGGCGGCCCTCGGCAAGGCCTCGGGAAATCAGGTCGTGGCGATGGCCGGCATCGCCGGAGCCCTGCTCCACACCGTGAACCACTCGTTCTTCAAGTCGCTGCTCTTCTTCGGCGCCGGCAATCTCCTCGCGGCCCTGCGGACCACCTCGCTCGACGACCTGGGAGGCGTGGCCCGGCACATGCCGATGACCGCCCTGCTCTTCCTGACGGGTACGGTGGCCATCTGCGCCCTGCCGCCCCTGAACGGATTCTTCGTCTCGGAGCTGCTCATCTACCTCGGACTGTTCGACAGCGTCGCCTCGGGATGCGACACGCTGGCCGCAGCCGCCGGGCTCGCGGCGCTGGCGCTGATCGGCGGCATCGCGCTCCTCGCCTTCACGAAACTCTACGGCACGGTATTTCTCGGAGCACCCCGCACCCACGAGGTGGCCGAATCCCGGGAGGTGGACAACGGCCGCATCGCCGCCATGGCGCTCCCGCTGGCCGGCATCCTCTTTGTGGGGCTCTTCCCCGGCGTGGCGACGGGAACAGCGACCCGCGCGGCAGCCTTCTTCCTCCCCACGCCCGCCGACACGGCCGGCTGGCTGCTTGCGCCGACGCTCCAAACCGCGGGCAGCACGGTATGGCTCCTGCTGCTCGTGGCCGGAGCCCTCTACTGGCTGCGCCGCAGGCTGCTGCGCAACCGCCCCGTCACGGAAGGTCCGACCTGGGGCTGCGGATTCACGGCGCCGAACGTGCGGATGCAGTATACGGGTGAATCCTTCTCCGAAGGGCTGCAGTCCATCGCCACCTCGCTGACCCAGAACAGCGGCGAGGGAGCTCCCGTGCAGAAAGGCGAGATCTTCCCCTCGACGCACCGTTTCGACATCGGACACCGCGACCGCATCGGGCGGCTCTTTGCGGCCTGGTGGGTGGAACTGCTGCGGCGCATCAACGCCCGCGTCATGCGGCTCCGCACGGGCAAGATCAACCACTACGTCCCTTCGCGCTGGCCTTCCTGGCACTCGTATTCCTCCTCTCGCTGCTTAAACTGATCTGACGATGGCACTCTTCAATACACTCCTGCTGCTGCTCGTCGCCCTGGCCATCCCCGGGCTCATCAACCGCACGCGGGCCCGGCTGGCCGGACGCAAGGGCATCCGCTTCACGCAGCACCTCCACAACGTATGGCTGCTGCTGCACAGGGGCCGTCTACTCGACGACCACCTCGACGCTCTTCCGTGCCGCCCCCTCCGTCTACCTGGCCTCGGCGATCATCGCCGCGCTGCTCATTCCCGTGGGCGACCTCTGGCCGATGATCTCGTTTAACGGCGATCTGGTCGCCTTCGCCTACCTGCTGGCTCTGGGGCGCATGGTCCTCATCCTGGCGGCCATGGACACCGGCAGCTCGTTCGAAGGGATGGGCGCCAGCCGCGAAGCCCTCTACGGGGCCCTCGTGGAGCCGGCCCTGATGCTCACCTTCGGGACCTTCGCCCTGCTCATGGGATTCACCTCCTTCGCGGAGATCTTCGCCTTCGACAGGACCGGAGAGGCACAACTGGCCGTCGTCCTGCTGCTGGCGGCCTACATTCTCGTGAAGATCACCATCACCGAAAGCGGCCGCATACCGGTGGACGACCCCGCACGCACCTCGAGCTCACGATGATCCACGAGGTCATGTGCCTCGACTACTGCGGCGTCGATCTGGCCTTCATCAAGATCGCCGGATGGATCAAGACCGCGGCCCTGTCGATCCTCGCAGCCGATGCCGTCGCCGCCATATGCGCCTTCCACTGGTGGGTCGCAGCTCCGCTGGCCGTGCTTCTCACGGGCCTCTCGATCGGCGTTGTCGAATCGACGCAGGCCCGCAACAAGCTCGTCCGCAACACCACCTTCATCCTCACCGTCGTCGCCCTGGCGGCTTTGGTCTACTTCACCGCCTTCCTGCTCCAACGCAACATCTCGATCCAATGATACTGCTGCTCGTCATACTCTACGTCGTAACGCTCATCTACCTCTCGATCACGGAGCGTTTCCGCAACTTCGCCGCGCTCATCGGGCTGCAGGGATGGCTGCTCTTCGCCATTGCGCTGGTGCGTCTGCACGCCATCAATCCCGCGGATTTCGCCTTCATCGCCTTCGAAACACTGCTTTTCAAAAGGGTATTCTCATACCGTGGCTGCTCTTCGCCGTGATCCGCCGCACGAAGATCAACCGCGTGCGCGCTCGGGCTCCTCGCAGTCGGGAGCCCTCCTGCTCTCGCTCACGGCCCTGGTCGTCAGCGTCTCGATCACCTACTACGTCGCCGACACGACCGTCGATCTCGTCTTCTTCGGCGTCGCCCTCTACGCGCTGCTCAGCGGACTGATCCTCATCACGCTGCGACAGCGGATCTTCTCCCACATGGTGGGATTCCTCGCCATCGAGAACGGCGTGTTCCTCTTTCTCGACGGCCATCGGCGTCGAGATGCCGCTGGTCATCAACGTCGCCATCCTGCTCGACATCCTCATCTCGGTGCTGATGCTCGGCGTCTTCTTCACCAAGATCGACGGCAAGATCCACGCCGACGATGCCGATTCGCTCACCAACGTAAAGGACTGACATTATGCTCATCTATCTAATATTCAGCATTCTGATTGCCGCAAAGCGCCTTTACGGCCCGCAACGAGCGACACCTTCTCATTTCGGGCGTGCTCTTCTATGCCGTCCAGGTGCTCTTCGCCGTATGGATTCTTGCCGGAGCCTTCGGAGCCACCTCGCTCGGGGTCTTCCAATACGACGACGCCGGGACGCTCTTCTTCATCCTGCTCACCGTCGTCTCGGCCTTCGTCTTCGCCCACTCGGAATCCTACCTGCACGGCGGCGACCTGCGCCAGATGCGCACCTACTCGGCGCGGCTGCTGCTGCTGCTGACGACAGCCATCGCCGGCGCCTACTTCGCCGCGAACCTCGCCGTAACGTGGATCTTTCTGGAGGCCACGACACTCTGCTCGGCGGGACTGATCTACTACCGCCGCACGGCCCAGGCGCTCGAAGCGGCCTGGAAATATCTCTTCGTCTGCTCGACGGGCATCGCCATGGCCTACCTGGGCATCCTGCTGCTGGCCGCAGCGACCAAGTGCGAATCGCTCTCCTACGAGGCGGTGGCGGCAGCCGCCCCGGGCAGCAACGTCCTCTACCTGAAGACCGCCTTCCTGCTCATCCTCTGCGGATACAGCTGCAAGATGGAGCTCTTCCCGCTGTATCCGGTCGGTGTCGACGCCAACTTCGCCGCACCGGCACCCGCCTCGGCGCTCATCTCCACGGGAGTGGTCAATGCGGGATTCCTCGCCGTGCTGCGCGTCTACAAGATCCTCGCCCAGACCGAGGCCTTCCCCTGGGTGCGCTCCGTGCTGCTGCTCACCGGCGTCCTGTCGCTCATCATCGGAGCCCTCTTCCTGCGCCGCACGAACAACTACAAGCGCTTCCTCTCCTACTCGACCGTCGAGAACATGGGCATCGCGGCCATCGGGCTCAGTATCGGCGGCTTCGGCGTATGGGCCGCCATATTCCACGTCGTCTGCCATACGCTCATCAAGAGCAGCCTCTTCCTGCAGATCGCCGTCGTCCGGCAGGTCTACAACAGCTACCGCATCAACCGCATCGGCGACTACATCCACATCAACCGCGTGGGGGCCGTCGGTCTGATCCTCGGCATGGTCGTCGTCATGGCCTTCCCGCCCTCGCCGCTTCCTCTCGAGGTGGCCATCCTCCGCGAGGTGATCGCCGGCGGGAAGTGGTGGCTCGCATGCGCCCTGCTGCTCCTGCTCTGCATCGTCATCTACTCGTTCTGCGTGCGGGTGCTCCGCCTCTGCTACCAGCCCAACCAGGATGAGCTGCACCTCTCGAAGGCCGACCGCAAACGCTCCTGGTCGGCTCTGGTCCTGCTGCTCGCCGCAACGATCGCCGGCATCTGGCAGCCCGGATTCCTCGTATCCATGATCGACCAAATCGCATCGCTATGACCTGGTACATCACCGACAACCGCGCCGATGCCGTCGCGCTGCACGACATTCCCGAAGTATCCTATGCGGAGTTCCACGCCGACCTGGATGCACGCCTCGGCGATCCGCGCTATCATGTCGCCCACTACTTCGCCCTGCCCGACGGCGACCGCATGCGCTTTGTCTGCCTGCTGCTCGACGACGCGGAGCACCGGGTGCTGATCGCCTCGCACACGATGGAGTATTACGACGAGGGGTGCTCCCTCGCTCACGGCCCGGCATCCCGCCCTGCACCCCTTCGAGCGCGACATCACCGAGCGCTACGGCATCCGCTTCGACGGCATGCCGTGGGACAAGCCGCTGCGCTTCCCGGCCGACGGCTACGACCGCCGCCGTTCGATCGACAGCTACCCCTTCTACACGATGGAGGGGCGCTCGCTGCACGAGGTGAACGTCGGCCCGATCCATGCGGGCATCATCGAGCCGGGGCCTTCCGCTTCATCTGCAACGGCGAGCAGGTTCTCCACCTCGAAATTGCGCTGGGATACCAGCATCGCGGCGTGGAGGCCGAGTTCACGCGTACGGAAAACCGGCTGCGGCAGGCATGCCTCGCGGAGACGGTCGCCGGAGACAGCGCCGTAGCCCACGCCACGGCCTTCGCCGCGGCGGTCGAGAAGCTCACGGCGGCCCGGCTGCCGGAGGCACTCGAAATCGAGCGCACCCTGGCCCTCGAACTCGAGCGCATGGCCATGCAGATCGCCGACACGGGAGCCCTCTCGACGGATGTGGGCTATCAGCTGGGGCAGGTGGCCTGCGAGGCGCTGCGCACGATGACGATCAACACCACGCAGGCGTGGTGCGGCAACCGCTTCGGCAAGGGGCTGCTGCGTCCCGGCGGCACGGACCATCCGCTCGATGCCGAGACGACGGAGATGATCCGCCGCCGCAACGTCCGCGAAATCGCCCGCCGCTACGACGAGGTGCGCCACGACCTGAAGTCGTCGCCCTCGCTGCTGGCCCGCTTCGAACAGTGCGGCACGGTGCCGCGCGAGGAGATGCTCCGCATCGGCGGCGTGGGACAGGCGGCCCGCGCAAGCGGCGTGGAGCGCGACCTGCGAGCCTCGCATCCGTGGGGATGCTATGCCACGCTGCTCGGCCACGAGCCGATCGTCAAGCGGCAGGGCGACGTCATGGCCCGCCTGATGGTCCGCTGCCGCGAGGTGCTGCAGTCGGCCGCCTGCATCGACACACTGACGGCACGGCGCGCGGAGATCGGCTTCGATGCCCTGCCGCAACCCGACTACGCGACGCCGCTCGCCCCCGCTCGCTGGCCTTCGGACTGATCGAAGGATGGCGCGGCGAGACGTGCCACGTCGTCATCACCGACACGGCGGGTCGTATCGCCGCCTGCCGCGTCAAGGACCCGAGTCTGCACAACTGGATGGCGCTGGCGCTGGCCTGCCGCGGCGAGGGCATCTCCGATTTCCCGATCTGCAACAAGAGCTTCAACCTCTCCTACTGCGGGCACGATTTATGACGCAGACCGCAGGGAGGAGCCGAAAAACAAATATCGACAGCGTATATGATTTTTCCGAAAATACGTGTTTTTGCGAAGCCACGGACAGCAGGCCATCGAGGATCTCGACGCCGTGGAGCTGACGGCGCGCTTCCGCGGGCGGCCCGAACTGACCGAAGCCGCGACGGCCGAAGAGCGCACGGCGGTCGGACAGGCCGCGGCGATCTGCCCCACGGGAGCCCTTGCGGCTGATCCCTTGCACTCGACCTGGGGCGCTGCCTCTTCTGCGGCGAGTGTGCCCGGCGGGCGCCGCACAACATCCGCTTTACGAACGACTACCGCATCGGAGCACCCACGCGCGAGGCGCTTGTCATACGGCCAGGCGACCGGGGTGTCGCATTCGACGAAAAAACAGGTCCGCCCCGAGATCCGCCGTTTCTTCGGCCAAGCACTGGAGCTGCGGGAAGTGTCGGCCGGAGGCGACGCTTCGGTCGAGATGGAGCTCAACGCCACGGGCAACGTCAATTTCGACTTCGGGCGCTTCGGCGTCGGCTTCACCGCCTCGCCCCGCCATGCCGACGGCGTGGTGGTCTCGGGTCCCGTAACGCGCAACATGGCCGAGGCGCTCGAGATCTGCTACGAAGCCGTCGCCGAGCCCAAGATCCTCGTCGCCTGCGGCACGGAGGCCTGCTCGGGAGGTCTCTTCGCCGAAAGCCGCGCCGTGGAGCGCAGCTTCTTCGACCGCCATCGGGTCGACCTGTGGCTGCCCGGCGCACCGACCCACCCGATGGTCTTCATCGACGGCATACGCACCCTGCTGGGTAAGAAAACAAAAGAGCATAGATCAACATGGAACAGACCAGGCTTCGTGAACTCTTCAAGAGTTTCTTCAAGATCGGCCTCTTCACCTTCGGCGGCGGATATGCGATGATCTCGTTGATCGAGGCCGAAGTTATCAAACGGCGCGGATGGCTTCCGCAATCCGAATTTCTGGACCTGCTGACGCTGGCCCAGTCGTCGCCCGGACCGATCGCCATCAACACCTCGGTATTCATCGGCTACAAGGTCCGCGGACTGCGCGGAGCCGCCACGGCAGCCTTCGGGCCGTGTTCCCCTCGTTCTCATCATCCTGATCGTGGCGATCTTCTTCGCGGGAATCCGCCACAACGTTATCGTGGATGCCGCCTTCAAGGGCATGCGTCCGGCCGTCGTGGCGCTGATCGCCGTACCGGTCCTCTCGCTGGCCCGGGCATGCATCCGGCACTCTGGGTCGTCGTCGTTCTTGTGGCTCTGGCCGTATGGGGACTTGGCTGGTCGCCCGTTCTGCTGATTATCGCCGGCGCCGTGGCCGGAATCGCCTGGACTCTGACAATCGGTAAAAAAGCACGCTCATGATCTTCCTGCAACTCTTCCTCTCATACCTCAAGATCGGATTCTTCGGGTTCGGCGGCGGATACGCCATGCTGGCCCTGATCCAGCACGAGGTGGTTGTCCGCCATGCCTGGATGACCAATACCGTTTTCACCGATATCGTGGCCGTCAGTCAGATGACCCCGGGCCCGATTGCCATCAACTCGGCGACCTACGTGGGATATACCGTCGGCATGCAGGCCGGAGACCATCTCCTCTTCGGGATTCTCGGCTCGGCGATCGCCACCTTTGCCGTCTGCCTCCGTCGCTCACGGTCATGCTGCTGCTGCACGCGCTTCTTCCTGCGCCTGCACGGAAATCCCATCCTCGCGGGTGCCATGTCGGGCATGAAGCCCGTCGTCATCGGCATGATCGCCTCGGCGGCCCTGCTGCTCATGTTCCCCGCCTCGCACGAAGGCGAGAGTTTCATCGACACGTGGAGTTGGGTGATCTTCGGGCTTTGCGCCATCGCCTCGTTCCGCAAAGGTGAACCCCATTCTGCTGATCCTTCTCTCGGCCGTGGCAGGCATTCTGATCTACCACGTCTTCTGACGCGGCAGAATGCCTTTACAGGGCGAGCACGAGTGCCCCGCCCGTCAGCAGCAGGAGCAGGAAGGCCGCCAGGCAGATCACACCGAGGATCGCCACGACGGTGCCGATGCAGCCCCAGCGCTTCTCACCGCAGGGCAGCGGATCGGACAGGAGCGTGCAGATGAGGCCCACGAGGGGCGTAAAGATCAGACTGATCAGAAAGGACCAGCCGAAGCCGATCCGGCGGTTGCTGCCGACAAGACCCACAAGCACAGAGAGCAGGCAGCCGCTCAACAAGCCGAAAAAACGGTAAAGATTCCCATATTCTGCAGTTTTTCGAATCATATCCATTTCCGAATCCCGCTACGCCTCGCCGAAAAAGGCACACTGCAGCAGGATCCAGAACAGAAAGCGGACAAACGACCCGGCGAGCGCCATCAGGGCGGTCATGCGGGGCCGCACGCGGTAGAACCCCAGCGCGATCATGAAGACCACGCCGATCACCGGCGCCCAGAAGAAGGGTGCCAGCCACACGCCGAAGCGGTCCACACGCACCTTCTGCTTCTCCAGCGTTTCGGGACGCACCTTGAAGGCCCGCTCGAGCCACTCCCACTTGGCGAACCACCCGAGCCAGTAGGAGGTCATGGCTCCGAGCCAGTTGCCGACGGCTGCCAGCAGCAGACATGCCACGGGATCGGCACCGGCGGCAAGCATGCCCACGAGCAGCACGTCGGAGCTCATCGGCAGCACCGTTCCGGCAAGGAACGTGCCGATGAAAAGTCCCGGATAACCCAGATTCACCAACCACTCCATCGCTTCCGGCATTTATCGGGCAAAGCGGTAATAGGTACCCAGCGGCAGCTGCTGCCCCCCCGCGGTCCGTGAAGCACAGCTCGCCCCACTGCTCCTCGCGGGGAGCGCCGAAGGCCTGGTGCACGGCCGTGCGGGCCAGCGTCGAGGAGAGTCCCATCGAGTAGAGATTCAGCACCAGAAAGGCCCCCGACACCTCCAAGAGACGGGCGCAGCACTCCAGCATCTCGCAGATACCCTCCTCGAGGACCCACTTTTTTCGCCGTTGGCACCCCGCCCGTAGGCCGGAGGATCGAGGATGATGCCGGCATAAGCGGTTGTCGCGGCGCACCTCGCGCCGCACGAACTTCATGGGCGTCCTCCACGATCCAGCGCACGCCGTCCAACCCGCTCAGCTCCATGTTCTCACGCGCCCACGTCACCACCTGGCGCACCGAATCGACGTGCGTAACCTCGGCTCCGGCGGCCCGCGCGGCCAGCGTCGCACCGCCCGTATAAGCAAAGAGGTTCAGCACGCGCGGCGGCTCTGCAGCGGCAGCGGCCAGCGCCCGGCAGCGGTCGTAGATGAAGTTCCAGTTGGCCGCCTGCTCGGGAAAGATGCCCACATGCTTGAACGAGGTGAGGGCCAGACGCATGCGGAGGGACATCTCCCGGTAGCGGTACTCCACCGTCCAGCGGTCGGGCATGCCGCGCCGGAGCGTCCACCGGCCGCGCTCGTCGCTGTTCGCGTCGCGCAGGAAGGAGGCGTCGGCACGCTGCCACTCCGTCTGCGGAAGGCTCTTGCGCCAAATGGCCTGCGGCTCGGGACGCCGCGTTATGAAGCGTCCGAAACGCTCCAGTTTCTCTAAATCGCCCGTATCGAGCAGTTCATAGTCCCGAAAAGTCGGGCGTCAGTTGTTCTTGCATACCAGGGTAAAAGTACAAACCGGTCGGAGGCGGAGACGCGCTCCGGCCGGTATTTTTTCATGTCAGCGGACGACCGGTTCGATCCGGAAGCGGAAGGTGTAGTCGCCGTAGGGAATGCGGAACTGCTCCAGCGGGAGCTCGCCCCACGAGTTGATGCATCCGAGACCCATCTGCCGCAGGTCGAAATTCACGTGCGTGCGGCCGTCGGGCTGCAGCGTGCCGGAGTGCTGCTGCGGCGGGAAGTTGGAGACATCGAGCGCCTCGGTCGAATAGGGCAGCGCCGAAGCCGAGAAGGGTGCGTCGGAGCGGATCTCCACACCCGAGCCCGACGTGTCGAGCACACGCCACCAGCGCACGTCGCTCTTCGTACCCGACTCCTGGGGACGCACATAGGCATCGTGGTACTGATCCGAAACCCGCTGGGAATAGAGCCCCAGATCGGCCGACGAGAGGCGGTCGGCATAGTTCTCATGCGCACCGCGGCCATAGTAGAGGATCCGGTTGTAGCGGGCCGGCATCTCCATCGTCATGCCGAAGCGGAAGAGGTTCGGGGCCTCCTCCCCGCCGGGCTCCATGGACTCGGTAACCTCCATGCCGCCCGCGCCGTCGATCCGGTAGCAAAAGCGTCAGCGAGGCCCCCAACTCGGGAAGCGTGTAACGGGCCGTCAGCACGGCCACACCCTCCTCGACGGCCTTGTCGAACGATTCGAGCTTCATTGCGGGACGTTTCCAGACGGAGAGTTTGCGGTCAAGGCCGGCACCCAGATCGTTTTTCGGTCGGCGCACGCCAGAACTGCGGGCGCAGCGAGGCACCCTCGGCAAGCAGGTCGCGCCCTCGAAGCGGTACTGCGTGAGGAATCCGTCGCGCGAGAAGAAGGCCTCCCAGCAATCGCCCTCGACACGCGTGCCGCGCTCCCAGGTGGTTATCTCCACGGGGCGCTCCACGGCCGGAGCATCGAGCTGTCCGGCAAAATCATAGGCGCGGACAACGAGCTGCTGGCGCGCTACGGCAAAGCCGGCCTCCAGCAGCAGCGGCTCAGCATCGCGCAGGCGATAGGCTACATTGAGAAGCACCTCGTTGGCCTCAGCGGGGATATCGGTCTCCGTGAAGCCCAGGTCATACATGCGGCGCTGCTGCGGCGCCACGTCGAGAGCGTCCACCGTACCGCGCTTCACGACACGGCCGTCGACAACAAGCTCCCAATCCAGCGTGTAGTTCTCCAGACCGCGGAAGAAGTTTTCATTATAGATCTCGACACGGCCCTGCGTCAGATCCACCGGCGTGGTCCATACCGACTGATACTGCCGCCGCTGCACCTCGTAGGCATGCGGATGGTAGCTGCGGTCGGCGGCGATGATACCGTTGTTGTTGAACGAGTTGTCCGTGGCGTCGTAGTTGTTGAAGTCACCGCCGTAGCAGAACGACACGCGGCCGTCGGCCTCATAGCGGGCCAGACCCTGATCGACGAAGTCCCAGATGAAGCCGCCCTGGTAGACGGGGTACTTGCGCACGAGATCCCAGTAGAGATCGAAACCGCCCATCGAGTTACCCATGGCATGGGCATATTCACACTGGATCAGCGGCTTGGTGGGGTTCGACTCGCAATACTCCCGGCAACGGTCGTAGTCCCAGTACATCGGGCAGATGATGTCGGTATAGGGAGCCCCCTCCTCGGGTTTGTAGGCCATCGCCTGCTCGTACTGCACCGGACGCGACGGATCGTACTCCTTGACCCAGCGGTACGAAGCCTCGAAGTTGGGACCCATGCCGGCCTCGTTGCCCAGCGACCAGATGATGACCGAGGGGTGGTTCTTGTCGCGCTGCGCCATGCGGCTGCTCCGCTCGACATGCGCCTTGGCATAGGCGGGATTTCCGGCCAGCGCCTTCTCGCCGAAGACGCCGTAGCTGATGCCGTGCGACTCGGCATTGGCCTCATCGACCACATAAATTCCATACCGGTCGCAGAGGTCGTACCACTGCGGATCGTTGGGATAGTGGCTCGTACGCACCGCATTGATGTTCAGCTCCTTCATGATCCGGATATCCTCGATCATCCGCTCGCGGCTCACCACATAGCCCTTCAGCGGGTCCATCTCGTGGCGGTCGGCGCCCTTGATCAGCACCGGCTGTCCGTTTACGAGCAGCTGTGCATCGCGGATCTCCACGGTGCGGAAGCCGACGTTCTGACGGATGGTCTCGGTCATCCGGCGGCCGTCCGACACGGCAATCTCAAGCGTATAGAGGTTCGGCATTTCGGCCGACCACTTCGCGGGATTCGCTACCCGGAAGGTCGTCGAGGCTGCCCCTTGCCGGGCGTAAGCTGCTCCGAGGCAACCTCCTGCCCGGCCGCATCGCGCAGGGTCAGCGTCAGCGCACGCACCTGCGGCGTAGAGGTTGTCTCCACGCGCAGCTCCCCGTCGCGGTACGAGGCGTCGAGCGACGGCGTGATGCGCACATCCTCCAGATGCGCCCGGTCGCGGGCCCGGAGCTCCACGCCGCGGGCAATGCCCGAGAGGCGCCAGAAGTCCTGATCCTCCAGATAGGAGCCGTCCGACCAGCGGAATACCTGCATGGCGATGAGGTTGCGGCCCGGGTGCACATATTTCGTAACGTCGAACTGCGCGGCCAGCTTGCTGTCCTCGCTGTATCCGACGAAGCGGCCGTTCACCCAGACGTAGACGTTCGACGTGGCCGACCCGATCGACAGGGTGATCTGCTTGCCCGCCCACGACGCGGGAATCTCGAATTCGCGACGGTAGGAACCCACATGATTCTCCGCATCGGGGATCAGCGGGGGATCACTCTGGAAGTTTCCGCGCCAGGCATAGCCCACATTGACATAGACCGGGTCGCCGTAGCCGTTCACCTCCCAGATGCCGGGAACGGGCATCGTACCCCACGCCCGGTCGTCATAATCCGTGCGCCAGATCCCTTCGGGACGGTCCGAAGCGTCGCGCACCCACATGAAACGCCATATGCCGTCGAGCGACAACCGCTCGCCGGCTTCGAACGAGGAGCGCATCGGCAGCCGGTTGACCGCATTGACCTCCGGGTCGCGCCACTCGTTCCAGGTCTGCGCCGCAGCGCCCCATACTACGCCCGTCAGGAGCAACGCCGTCAGGGCCAACATCTGTTTTCTCATCTTCAATCTATTTATTTGGTTTCTTTTCATCTCGCTCCCCCGAGGCATCCACCAGGGACATCTCGCACCGCACACAATCGAATGCAAGCCGGTAGCGGTGCCGCCCCGTTCGAGCCACAGCTCGCCCCGCAGCCGCGGATGCTCTTTCAGACACTCGCCGATCTCGCGGCGGATGCAGTAGGAGGTCCGCATCACCGGATGCCCCACGGTCGTCGGAGCCAGGTCCAGGCCCCGCTCGATCCGCTGCACCCCATGGTCGCGGTAGAAGGCCTCGGCCAGACGGTTCGTAACGTTCTCCTCGGCCGTGAGCTGCTCCGAAAGGTAGCGCGCCGCGGAATTTTCGGGCAGAATGCGGTGTTCAAACCGGCGTGCCATCCGCGCCGCAAGGAGCCGGTCGAGGCCTTCGCGGCGCAACTCGGCCAGCAGCGATGCCGGGACGAAGCGCTCCGCGCCGTGGAGTTCCACGTCGCGGACCTCGAAGATCGTATCGCCGCTGCGCGCGGGCCTGCTGCCGCAGCGAGGCGGCATTGGCCTCGGGGTTGCGGGCCGCATCGAGCGCTACGCGCCGTTCGGCCGCAGCCGTGAAGCCCTTCGCAATCCGTAAATGTGATCCGCACGCCATCTTCCCGGGTCTCCACCCGGGCCGTGGCGGGAATCACCCGCCGCGTGCGGCTGCGCTCGACGCGCAGCGTGAAGAGCCGGTCGTAGTTGCGGTAGACCTCCGCGCCCGGGCGAATCCCCTCCATGCGGTTGGGCACGATCCGCGCACCCTCCACCGCATTGACGTTCGTGCCGACAAAGCCCGCCTCCGAACGGAAGCAGATGCCGTCACCCGGGGCGAGCCGCACCCCCCGGGGCTCTCCAGCCGGAACGCGTTGCGCTCGACGCGCACGGCCCGACCGATGCGTTCACCGACCGCCTTCGGCGTGTCGAACGACGCCACGCCGGCGCACTTGCCCGCGAAGAAGTATTCGGACTCGCCGCGCGTAAAGCTCTTCGAGGGGTCGGGATCGAAATCCGGGCGGCTCTCGCCGACCGAGGCGCGCTGCAGCTGCGGACGTGCGGCCAGCGCCTCGTCCACGGCCCGGCGGTAGTAGGCCACCACGTTGCGGATATAGGTCAGATCCTTCAGGCGGCCCTCGATCTTGAACGACGAGACGCCGGCATCGATCAGCTCACCCAGATGCTCCGAGGGTTCAGGTCGCGCACCGACAGCAGATGCCGTCCCTGCAGGTAGGGTGCGGCCGCGGCCGTCGGCCAGGTCATAGGTCAGACGGCAGGGCTGGCTGCAGGCGCCCCGGTTGCCGCTGCGCGCGACATCGACCGCGACAGGAAGCAGCGGCCGCTGTAACCCACGCAGATGGCACCGTGCACGAAGCACTCCACCTCGGCCGTCGTGGCGCGGCAGATCGCGCGGATCTCGTCGAGCGTGAGGTTGCGCTCCAGAATCACCCCGGGCAAAGCCCGCCTCCCAAAGGAAGCGCGCCCCCTCGGGCGTGCGGTTCGAGATCTGCGTCGAGGCGTGCAGCTCGACGGGAAGGTTCATGCGCCGCAGGGCCATGTCCTGCACGATCAGGGCATCGACCCCCGCGGCAATCAGCTCCCGCCTGACGTTCGGCCTCCCTCGAGTTCGTCGTCCCACAGCAGGGTGTTGAGCGTGGCGTGGATGCGCACGCCATAGCGGTGGGCATACTCCACGGCCCTGGCGATCTGTTCGGTCGCATTGCCGGCAGCCTGCCGCGCCCCCCGAACCTCGCGCCGCCCATGTAGACGGCGTCGGCACCATAGTCCACGGCCGCCACCGCCGCGGCGAAATCCCGCGCCGGAGCAAGCAGCTCGATCTTTCTCGAAGATATCTTCTCCATTGGAAAACAAAGATAAAGTTTTTCCGGGATTTTGCCCCTTTCCGCCGATAATCGTTATCTTTAAGGTCCCAAACCGCAAAACGCACGCACCATGCACGAAAGACTGCTTCTGGGCGGCCTGCTCCTCGCCGGCACCGCCTCCGCAAAACAGGCAGCGGCACAGACGCCTCCGGCCGACAACGCCCAACGGCCCAACGTGGTCTTCATCCTGGCCGACGACCTGGGCTACGGCGACTTGAGCTGCTACGGACAGCAGCGTTTCCGGACACCCCATATCGACTCACTCGCAGCCCGCGGCATGCAGCTTCATGCTACGCGGGCACGACCGTGAGCGCCCCGTCGCGCTCGTGCCTGCTGACGGAACCCACTCGGGACATACGCCCGTCCGGGGCAACATCGAACTCCCGCCCGAGGGGCAGTATCCCCTCCGGAGGGCTCGGCACGCCTGCTGCAGCTCTTCGACCAGGCCGGCTACCGCGTGGGCGTCTTCGGCAAGTGGGGCCTGGGATTCATCGGCTCGACAGGCGACCCGCAGCGGCAGGGCGTGGACCGGTTCTTCGGTTACAACTGCCAGCTGCTGGCCCACAGCTACTACCCCGACCATCTGTGGGAGAACGACCGCCGCGTGGAGCTCGCGGACAACACCGAGGCCATACCCTACGGCGAAGGGACCTATGCCCCGGATCTGATTCACCGCAAGGCGCTGGAGTTCCTCGACGAGGCGGCCGCGGAGAAGGCCCCCCTTCCTGCTCTTCTACCCCACGACCCTCCCGCATGCCGAGCTGATCGTCCCCGAGGACAGCATCATGCAGCGCTTCCGCGGACGCTGGGGAGGAGACCCCTACCGGGGCATCGACTCGGGTCCCGCGTTCCGCCGCGGCGGATACTGCTCGCAGGAGCATCCCCGGGCGGCCTTCGCCGCGATGGTTACCCGGCTGGATCTCTATGTCGGAGAGTTGGTCGCCAAACTCCGTGAAAAGGGGCTTCTGGAGAACACGATCCTTCTCTTCGCCAGCGACAACGGCCCCCACATGGAGGGCGGTGCCGACCCTGACTTTTTCGACAGCAACGGCCCCTACCGGGGTTACAAACGCGACCTCTACGAGGGCGGCATCCGCGTGCCGATGATCGCCGTATGGCCCCGGACACATCGCCGAGGGCGCGACCAGCGACACGCCCGTCGCCTTCTGGGACCTTCCGGCCACCTTCGCCGAGGTGATCGGCTCCGATCAGCCGCTTCCCGAGGAGGGCATCAGCCTGCTGCCGACGCTCGAAGGACGCGGGGAGCAGCCCCGGCACGAAACCCTCTACTTCGGATTCATGGAGTTCGACGGCCGCGAGGCCCTCTGCCGCGGCGACTGGAAGCTGCTGCACCTCGACATCCGCTCCGAAAATCCCCGTTACGAACTCTACAACCTCCGGGAGGATCCCGCCGAGGAGCACAACGTCATCGACCGTTATCCCGGAATCGCCGAAGAGCTCAAGGCCCTGATGCGCGCCTCGTGGCGGCCCGACCCGGCCTGGCCGCTCTTCGGAGAGTAGCCGCAGGCGGAGTGGGAGCGTCGGCGTCGGTGAAAAAACCTTCCCGGACCGGGCGTGCAAGATTGCGCCGAATTTACTATTTTTGCACTCCGTAACGCGCATACACGAAAAACTCAAGATACCATGCTTACACTGAAGCAAATCCGCGACGACAAGGAAGCCGCCGTACGCCGCCTGGCCAAGAAGGGTGTGGACGCCGCATCCGCCATCGAAAAGATCATCGCCCTGGACGACCGTCGCAAGGCTCTCCAGGTGGAGCTCGACTCGACGCTCGCCGCACAGAACAAGGCCGCCAAGGAGATCGGCGCCCTGATGGGCCAGGGCCGCCGCGAGGAGGCCGAGGAGCGCAAGCGCTTCGTGGCGGACCTCAAGGAGAAGTCCTCCCGTCTGCAGGCCGAGTCGAACGACGTGCAGCAGGAGCTGCAGGCCGCGCTGGTTTCGCTGCCGAACTTCCCGGCCGAGATCGTTCCGGAAGGCAAGACGGCCGAGGACAACCTCGTGGTCAAGCTCGTCGAGAGCTACACGCAGCTGCCCGAGAATCCGCTGCCCCACTGGGAGCTGGCCCGCAAGTACGACATCATCGACTTCGACCTGGGCGTGAAGCTCACCGGCGCGGGATTCCCTGTCTACAAGGGCAAGGGAGCCCGCCTGCAGCGCGCGCTGATCAACTATTTCCTCGACTGCAACACCCGCGCCGGATACCTGGAGGTCGAGCCCCCGGTGATGGTCAACGAGGCTTCGGGATTCGGTACCGGACAGCTCCCCGACAAGGAAGGACAGATGTACCACGCCACGGTCGACAACTTCTACATGATCCCCACGGCCGAAGTACCTGTGACGAACATCTACCGCGACGTGATCCTCGACGAGAAGGATTTCCCGGTGAAGATGACCGCCTACTCCGCGTGCTTCCGTCGCGAGGCCGGGACCTACGGCAAGGACGTGCGCGGTCTCAACCGTCTCCACCAGTTTGACAAGGTCGAGATCGTGCAGTTGTCGCTGCCCGAGGTTTCGTATGAGGCCCTGGACGGCATGGTGGCTCATGTCGAGACGCTGGTCAAGTCGCTCGGCCTGCCGTACCGCATCCTGCGGCTCTGCGGCGGCGACATGTCCTTCACCTCGGCCCTCACGTACGACTTCGAGGTCTACTCCGAAGCGCAGAAGCGCTGGCTGGAAGTATCGTCCGTCTCGAACTTCGAGTCGTTCCAGGCCAACCGGCTGAAACTACGCTACCGCGACGCCGAGAAGAAGATCCGCCTGGCCCATACGCTCAACGGCTCGGCGCTCGCCCTGCCGCGCATCGTGGCCGCGCTGCTCGAGAATTTCCAGACCCCCGAAGGAATCCGGATCCCCGAGGTGCTGATTCCTTACACGGGTTTTGATATTATCAAATAAGTTTTCTATATTTGTCGGACACAAACAACACTCATAACAATAAATTTTTACTGCAATGGCTTACAAAATCACCGACTCCTGCGTTGCTTGCGGTACCTGCATCGGCGAATGCCCCGTAGAGGGCCATCTCGGCCGGCGACATCTATGTGATCGACGCCGACAAATGTATCGACTGCGGCACCTGCGCAGGCGTTTGCCCGAGCGAGGCGATCGTTTCGGAGTAACGACAACGTATCATCCGAAAAAAACGCACTCCGGAATACCGGGCGCGTTTTTTTTTTTCAGAAGAGAATCCCATGAACGAACTCGAAAGAATGAAGGCCGGCTGCTGGCTGCATGCCGTCTGTCCGTCGATCGGCGCGGAGCTGCACCGGGCCGAGGAGCTCTGCTTCCGGCTCAACCAGCTGCCGCCGGGCCGCCGGGAGGAGCGGGAGGCGATTCTGCGCGAGCTTTTCGGCCACCTGGGCGAAGGGGTGCACGCTCCACAGCCCGTTCCACTGCGATTTCGGAACGCAGATCCGCATCGGCGACGGCTTTGTCGGGAACTTCAACCTCACGATCCTCGACGAGGCGCCCGTAACGATCGGCGACCGCGTGCTGATCGGCCCCAACGTGGGGATCTATACCGTACACCACGCCCTGCTGCCCGACCAGCGGGCCGAAGGGATCATGCGCTCGCTGCCCGTACGGATCGGCAACGACGTCTGGATCGGCGGGCATGCCGTCATCACGCAGGGCGTAACGACCGGCGACGGCGCCGTGATCGGTGCCGGGAGCGTCGTAACGCACGACATCCCGCCGCGGGTCGTCGCCGCGGAAATCCGTGCCGGATGCTGCGGCCGATCACCGAAGAGGACCGCATCCGGGAGGTTTTCTAAAGGGAGAAAGGGGAATCCTACTCTTTCGTAGGAGGTACTTGGCCCGCAGCGTCCGGAACCGTTCCGCCTCGGGCAGCCAGCGGGCGCGGATCTCGGCGTCGGTAGCCCCCGCGCGGGATCATCTCGCGCACCCAGCCCGCACCGACCAGCTTCTCGAACATCGGGGTGAAGAAAACGTCGCCCAGCGTCTCCAGGTCGCGGTAGGCATCGATCACATACCGGAGGGTGAACCCGACCTGCCGCGCCTCGTCGAGAGGCATTTCGCGCAGATCGACACCCCGGCACAGGCGGCCTTCGAGCGGCGGATGCTTGGCCCCCGCCGTCGGGCGGGGGCGTGAAGGTGTAGCCACGCTCCTTCAGGTCGGGATGTCCATAGCACTCGAACGGGCGGTCGGTGCCGCGTCCGAGACGACGACCGTCCCCTCGAAGGGCAGAGCGCCGCATAGAGATAGACGGCCCGCTGCGTCGGCAGATTGGGCGAAGGAGCCACGGGCAGAGTGTATTCGGTGGCGTGCGTATAGTTGCGGCAGCGCACGACGGTCAGCGCGCCGGGCTTCGCCCACCCTTCACCGCGGGCCATGAGGGCGATCTCGCCGAGCGTCATGCCGTGCAGCACGGGAATCGGCAGCGCCCCGACACCCGAACGGTATTTCATGTCTAACAGCGGCCCCTCGACCTTGTCGCCGTTGGGATTGGGTCTGTCGAGCAGAATCACCTCGCGGCCGGCATCGGCCGCGGCATCCATCATCCGCAGCATCGAGATATAATAGGTATAGAAGCGCAGACCCACGTCCTGCATGTCGACGACCAGCACGTCGAACGAGCGCATCGTCTCCTCCGAAGGACGCCCCGAGCCTCCGTCGTAGAGCGAACGGATCGGAATGCCGGTCTTTGCGTCGCGCGAGTCGCCGACATGCTCCCCGGCATCGGCCGTGCCGCGGAATCCGTGCTCGGGCGAGAAGATACCCCGTCAGGTCGAAGCCCCGTTCGTGCAGCAGGTCGACCAGATGAACGCATCCCGAGGCATCGGCCCCCGGCGCGCCGGGCAGCTCCGCCACGGAGGTCTGGTTGGCCAGCACGGCCACGCGCCGCCCCGCAAGCCGCGGGAAGTAGGCCGCCGTATCGGTCATGCCGACCAGCACCTGCGCCGACGCGGGCGCAAACGCCCCGCCCAGCAGCCCCCGCGAACAGAAGAAACAGCCGCCGCATCATCACGAGAGCATTCCGCCGTACTCCATGAGGTAGGCCTTGATGAAGTCGTCGATAGCGCCGTCCATCACCCCTCGACATCCGAGGTCTGCACCCCCCGTACGGTGGTCCTTCACGCGGCGGTCGTCGAAGACATACGAGCGGATCTGCGAACCCCATTCGATCTTCTTCTTCGAAGCCTCCAGCGCCTGCTGCGTCGCCATACGCTTGTCCAGCTCGCGCTGGTAGAGTTTCGAGTTGAGGATGCGCATGGCGTTCTCGCGGTTCATCAGCTGCGAGCGCGTCTCCGTGTTTTCGATGAGGAACTCCACGGGTTCGCCCGTATCGGCATCCTTGCCGTGATAACGCAGGCGCACGCCGGTTTCCACCTTGTTGACGTTCTGTCCGCCGGCGCCCGACGAGCGGAACGTATCCCACTCGATGTCGGCCGGGTTGATCGTGATCTCGATCGTGTCGTCGACGGCCGGCGAGACGAAGACCGACGCAAAGGTCGTCTGCCGCTTGTTGTTGGCGTTGAACGGCGAGAGGCGCACCATGCGGTGCACGCCGTTCTCGCTCTTGAGGTAGCCGTAGGCGTACTCGCCCTCGAACTCGATCGTGCACGACTTCACCCCCACCTCGTCACCGGCCTGGTAGTCCAGCACCTTGACCTTGTAGCCGTGGGCCTCGCCCCAGCGCGTGTACATGCGCAGCAGCATCGACGCCCAGTCGAGCGCCTCCGTACCGCCCGCACCGGCGTTGATGTCCATGATCGCGCCGAGCTTGTCCTCGTCGCGGCCGCAGCATGTTGCGCATCTCGAGTTTCTCGATGCGGTTCGAGCGTCGCGGGCGTACTGCTCGTCCAGCTCCGCCTCGCTCACCACGCCCTCCTTTACGAAGTCGGGCATCAGCTGTAGGTCCTCAACCTCCTTGCAGACGGCATCGTAATCCTCGATCCCACGCCTTGATGCCCGCCACCTTGCGCAGCTGTTCGCGCGCCTTGTCGGGATTCTCCCAGAAGTCGGGTTCCTGCGTCTTCTCCTCCTCGTTCCGAAGGTCGATACGCTTCTGTTCGATGCCCAGGCATCGCTCCAGCGCCCACGGCGCTGTTCGATCTCCTTGATCTGCTCCGCAAGTACCATAGCTCAGAATTTCATGTTCAGTTTCCGTGCGGCGAACTCCAGGATGAAATCCGCCGTGCCCTCGTCGCCGAAAATCGAGGAGTTGATGCACAGGTGGTAGGTCGAGGCCGCTCCCCAGGTTTTCGAACTGTAATAGTTGTAGTAATCGGCACGCTGTGCGTCGCCGCGCTCCATGCGCGTACGGGCCTCCTCGGCCGTACAGCCCGTCCGGGTGCAGATGCGGCGGACACGGTCGCTGTCGTCGGCCGAGATGAAGATATCGACCCAGCCGCGGATGCTCGCGCAGGATGTAGTCGGCGCAACGCCCCACGAAGATGCACGATTCGTGCTCGGCCAGATCGCGGATCACGTCGCTCTGGATCTTGAACAGGGCATCGTTCGACAGCACGTTCGGCACGTTGGCACAGCCTCCGGCAAAGGGCGAACGCAGGTAGCCGATCATCGTCGAAAGGACGTTGCGCGACTCCTTCTCGTCGGCCTTCTCGAAAAATTCGGCACACAGCCCGCTCTGCTCGGCGGCCAGATTGATCAGCTCCTTGTCATAGAGCTTGATGCCCAGACGCCGGGCGATGATCGCCGCGATATCCCGGCCGCCGCTGCCCAGCTGGCGGCCTATGTTGATTACGAAATGCTCATTCATGACTCGCTCGTTTTATTTGCGGCGGAAGCCTCCGCGGCCAGATGCCGCCGGAACGTCCGCAGTTGATGTGTCAGCATGAAGAAGGCCACGACCGTAGCCAGAAAGTCCGAGACCGGCATGGCGCACCAGACGCCCCAGCTGCCGTCCCACGGGGTCGAGACCTCGAAGAAGTGCGGCAGGAAGAGCAGTCCTGGGAACAGGAAGAGCAGCTGCCGCGACAGCGACATGAAGATCGCCTTGCCGGCCATGCCGATGCTCTGGAAGAAGTTCGTGGCCACCATCTGGAATCCGATGATCGGGAAGCAGATGAAGGTGATGCGCATCCCCTCGATGGAGAGCCGGATCAACTCCTCGTCGCGCGTGAACAGCGACACGGCCACCCGCGGAATGAGCTCCCCGACGAGGAAGCCCGCCGTGGTGATCGCCATGGCACAGAAGATCGTCAGGCGCAGCACCCGCAGCACGCGCTCGTACTGCCGGGCGCCGAAGTTGTATCCCGCGATGGGCTGCATGCCCTGGTTTACGCCCATGACGATCATCACGAAGACGAAGGCCAGGCGGTTCACGATGCCGTAGGCGCCGATCATCAGGTCGCCGCCGTATTGTTTCAGCCCCTTGTTGATGAGGATGACGATGAAGCACGCCGCGAGGTTCATCAGGAAGGGCGACATGCCGATGGCCAGGATATCACGGACGATCTTGCGCCGCAGGCGGTAGATGCCGCGGCGGAAATGGATCAGCTCGCTGCGGTCCGAGAGCAGGCGGAACTGCCAGACGAGCGAGATGACCTGCGCCAGCACCGTGGCGATGGCCGCTCCGCGGATGCCCCAGCCGAAACCGAAAATGAACAGCGGGTCGAGGATCGTATTGATGACCACGGTGTTGATCGTGGCGTACATCGACTTGCGGGATGCCCCGAGGCGCGCAGCACGGAGTTCAGACCCAGATACATGTGCGTGACCACGTTGCCCAGCAGAATGACGGTCATGTATTCGCGGGCATAGCCGATCGTGGCCTCGCTGGCCCCGAAGAAATAGAGGATCGGATCGAGGAAGAGCTGGGCCACAAAGCCGAAGCCGATACCCAGAATCAGATTGAGCATCACGACGTTGCCCAGCACCTGCTGCGCCGTCTCGTAATCCCGCTGCCCGAGGCGCATCGACACGAGGGTCGCGGCGCCCCCGCCGACCAGCGAACCGAACGCTGCGGCGAGGTTCATCAGCGGGAAGGTCAGTGCCAGGCCCGAGATGGCCAGCGGACCGACCCCTGGCCGATAAAGATACTGTCGACCATGTTGTAGAGCGAGGAGGCCGTCATGGCCACCACCGCCGGGACGGCATATTGCATGAGCAGCTTCCGGATACGCTCCGTTCCGAGCTCCATGGCTGCCGATTTGAGTTGTACTGTCGGCATAAACGTTTAATTTTTTTTCTTACCGCGGCACCGCGCGGTCAAGCTTGTCGAACCACGTCCGGTAAAGTTCCGGATCGGTCGAGAGTCCCAGCTCCTCGGTGTTGAACGCGGAGGCCTCGTCCGAATACCACTGTCGCAGGACATGGATGACAAGACTCACCTCCGAGGTCAGTCCCGCCGGTAACCCGGAAGCTCATCCGGCGGATCTCCCCAGCAACCGGCACGACCGAAGCCATTTCGAGAGGCAGCACCTGCCGCGCCACGACGATTCCCGAGGCCTTGTCCGCGCTCTCGATCAGACACCCCTCCGAGAGGAGCAGATCGACGAGCAGCGCATAGCACTCCTCCGCACCGACGGTCATTGCGTGCCGCGTCAGCGCGGCAATCCGCTGCGGGTCGGGAGTTCCCTCCACAACTGCGGTTCGTTTACGCGCCTGCAGGGCCGACATGGACGTACATCCGGCCAGCCCCGTTGCGGCCAGCAGGATGCCCAGCGAGGCGCATCTGCTCCAGAAAGCCGTTCGTCCCATCCCCGTGCACGCTACTCCAGCTCCCAGTCCGAACCTCCTTGCGGTCCTTGACCCGGATGCCCGCCGCGGTCAGTCCGTCGCGGATACGGTCCGAAGTCGGCCAGTCCTTCGCGGCCTTGGCCTGCTGGCGGATATCGAGCAGCATCTCGACCAGCGGCGTTACGTAGTCGCGGCCCGTGGCGGCACCGGCGGCCTTTTCGTCGCGCAGTCCGAGGATCTCGAACGCATAGCGGTGTACCGTCTGCCGGAGCGTTTCGAGGTCGGCGGCCGAAATCCGCTCCTTACCGTCGGCGAGCTGGTTGATCGTGCGCACCCAGTCGAAGAGGGCCGAGATGACCATCGGGGAGTTCAGGTCGTCGTCCATCGCCGCGCGGCAGCGCTCCTCCAGCTCCGCGGGCTGCACGGTCGAGGCGTCCGACGGCTGCAGCCGGCCAAGCGTCTCGACACCCTTCATCAGTCGGTCGAGCCCCTTCTCGGCGGCCTGCAGCGCCTCGTTCGAGAAGTCGAGCGTCGAGCGGTACTGGGCCTGCAGCACGAAGAAACGGATCGTCATCGGCGAATAGGCCTGCGCCAGCAGTTTATGGCTGCCGGTAAAAAGTTCTTCGAGGGTGATGAAGTTGCCGAGCGACTTGCCCATTTTCTGCCCGTTGATCGTGATCATGTTGTTGTGCACCCAATAGCGGGCCGAGTCGTGGCCGAGGGCGGCCGTCGACTGGGCGATCTCGCACTCGTGGTGCGGGAACATAAGGTCCATGCCGCCGCCGTGGATGTCGAACCGCTCCCCGAGGTATTTGGCGCGCATGGCCGAGCACTCCATGTGCCAGCCGGGGAATCCCTCGCCCCCAGGGCGAAGGCCAGTGCATGATATGCTCGGGAGCCGCCTTCTTCCACAACGCGAAGTCGTAGGAGTGGCGCTTGTCCGACTGTCCGTCCAGCTCGCGCGTATTGGCCACGATATCTTCGAGATTGCGGCCCGAGAGGCGTCCGTAGTGGTATTTTCCGTTGTATTTCTCGACGTCGAAGTAGACCGATCCGTTCGAAACGTAGGCATAGCCGTCCGCAAGGATCCGTTTCACGAACTCGATCTGCTCGATGATGTGTCCCGAGGCATAGGGTTCGATCGAGGGGGTCTCGACGTTGAGCGCATCCATCGCCCGGTGGTAGCGCTCCGTATAGTAGTGCGCCACCTCCATCGGTTCGAGCTGCTCGAGACGCGCCTTCTTGGCGATCTTGTCCTCACCGTCGTCGGCGTCGTGCTCCAGGTGCCCCACGTCGGTGATGTTCCGCACATAGCGCACCTTGTAACCAGAGGCCTTCAGGTAACGGAACAGCAGGTCGAAGGTTACGGCCGGACGGGCGTGGCCCAGGTGCGGATCGCCGTAAACGGTGGGTCCGCAGACATACATTCCGACGCGTCCGGGCGTCAGCGGCTCGAACTCCTCCTTGCGGCGGGTGAGCGTATTGTAAAGTACGAGTTTGGAATCCATAGTGCAAACAAATATTCGTGTCGAACGGGTAAAGTTACGATTTTTCGCCACACTCCGACAAAATGGCCCGAAAAATTCCCCGCCCTCCGCACTCGGAAGCAATCTGGATAATAAGAATTGGAAATCGCACGTTAATTGCGTATCTTTGCCCGATAAACCCGAGTATTTACGGATCATATGACATTCTTCAAACGCTGGAACAACATCACGGGATGGGTGGTCTTCGCCATCGCCGCGATGGTCTACCTCATGACGATGGAGCCCGTCTCAAGCCTCTGGGACTGCTCGGAATTCATCGCCACCTCCTACAAGCTCGAAGTGGGCCACCCGCCCGGAGCCCCGCTGTTCATGATGCTGGCCCGCCTGGCCACCCTCTTCGCCTTCGGCAACCCCGACTACGTGGGCATCGCCGTCAATGCGATGAACTCGCTGGCCAGCGCCTTCTGCATCCTCTTCCTCTTCTGGACGATCACCCACCTGGCCCGGCGCATGATGACCCGGCACGGCGAAGAGTCCACGCACGTGCAGACCTGGGCCGCCCTGGGTGCCGGCGCCGTGGGAGCCCTGGCCTACGCCTTCACCGACACCTTCTGGTTCTCGGCCATCGAAGGGGAGGTCTACGCCCCTCTCGTCGATGTTCACGGCACTGGTCGTATGGCTCATGCTCAAATGGGGAGGAGCAGGCCGACCAACCCCACGCCTCGCGATGGATCGTGCTGATCGCCTACCTGATGGGACTCTCGATCGGCGTGCACATCCTCAACCTGCTGACCATCCCCACGCTGGCCTTCATCTACTACTTCCGCACCACGGAGAAGGTTACCTTCAAGGGCGTGGTCTACACGACGCTCATCGCCTGCGCCGTGCTGCTCTTCATCAACAACATCATCATTCCCTATACGGTATGGCTCGGGGCACAGGTCGATACGCTCTTCGTCAATACGTTCGGACTGCCCGCCAACTCGGGCATGGTGGTCTTCGCCCTTGTGCTGATTCTCGACTGGGCTGGGCCGCCTGGACGGCACACCGCAAGGGCCGCGTCCTGCTGAACATCCTGCTGCTCTCGACGACGATGATCCTCGTAGGATTCTCCTCCTACGCCTCGATGACCATCCGCGCCGCGGTCAATCCGCCGATGAACTCCAACAATCCGAACAACCCGCACGCCCTGCTGGCCGTGCTCAACCGCGACCAGTACGGCAGCCGCCCGCTGCTCTACGGCCCCTACTACTCGGCGCCTCCCGAGTCGCTCGTGGAGAAGGAGATCACCTATCTCGACGAGAACGGCCGCTACAAGAAGGTCAAGGTCCCTCGCACTATACCCATGCTCCGGAGTTCATGCACCTGTTCCCCCGCATCTGGGACAGCAACAAGGGTGAGCGCGCCTACAAACAGTGGGCCGCCTACCGCACGAGCGTCGAGGTGGCGCGGACGAGAACGGCGAGGTCGTCCGCGACGAGCAGGGGCGCCCCGTGCGTCAGGAGGTCCTCGACTTCGGCCGCAAGCGCGTCTACACCGACTCCTACGGAGATACGCGCACGGTCGTCGAACCGACGTTCGCCGAGAACCTCTATTTCTTCTTCAACTACCAGCTCTCGTACATGTACTGGCGCTACTTCCTCTGGAACTTCGTGGGACGCCAGAGCGACATCCAGCCCGTAAGTTCGACGATCGCCGACGGAAACTGGCTCTCGGGCATCCGGTGGATCGACGAGAAATACGTCGGGCCCCAGGACGGGCTTCCGCGCGAGGTGGCCGAGAACAAGGGGCGCAACACCTACTATTTCCTCCCCTTCCTGCTCGGTCTGATCGGCCTGCTCTACCAGCTCAACCGCGACCCGCGCAACTTCTCGATCGTCATGTGGCTCTTCATCATGACGGGTATCGCCCTGGTCTTCTACTTCAACACCTCGCCGGGCGAACCGCGTGAACGCGACTACGTCTACGCGGGATCGTTCTACGCCTTCTCGATCTGGATCGGCTTCGGCGTGCTGGCCCTCCGCGAGCTCTTCGCACGCATCGCCCGCCGCGACAACACAGCCGTCACGGCAGCCGCCACGGTGGTCGGTCTGTGCGTTCCCGCGATCCTCGCGGCGCAGAACTGGGACGACCACGACCGTTCGGGCCGCTACATGGCCCGCGATATCGGCTGGAACTACCTCCAGTCGACGCTGCCCAACTCGATCATCATCAACTACGGCGACAACGACACCTTCCCGCTCTGGAACAACCAGGAGGTCTACGGCGTACGTCCCGACGTGCGGATCATGAACACCTCCTACCTCGGCGGCGAATGGTACATCGACGAGATGAAGACCCGCGCCAACGAGGCGCCGGGCGTTCCCTTCTCGCTGCCCAAGAGCAAGTACACCTACACGAACGACTACGTGCCGATCATCGAGGCCGTTGACCGGGCCACAGATATCCGCGAGGTGATCGACTTCATCCGCAGCGAGGATCCCCGCAGCAAGACCGCCCTGGTGGACGGCTCGCTGACCGACTACATCCCCCTGCCGGCGCATCGCCCTGCCGGTGAACAAGGAGAATGCCATCGCTTCGGGCATCGTCGCCGAGAAGGACCGCGACCTGATGGTGGATACGGTCTACCTAAACCTCAAGGGGCTCGGCGCTGGCCAAGAACGAGCTGATGCTGCTCGACATGCTGGCCAACTTCGACTGGAAGCGGCCCATCTACCTCACGCAGGTCTACATCCTGCAGAACCTCGGGCTGATGGACTACCTCCAGTTCGACGGCTATGCCTACCGGCTGGTGCCGATCCTCACCCCCGTGCGGAGCGCCTACGAAATCGGGCGCGTCGATCCCGACTATGCCGCACCGCTGCTGCGCGATACGTTCCGCTACGGCAACCTTGCCGATCCGAAGGTCTACTGCGACTACTTCATCCAGTACAACCTTGGGCGTCGCACGCCCGCGAAGCCTTTGCCCGCGTAGCGAAGGAGCTGCTGGTCAGGGCCGCGTCGAGGAGGGTGTCGAGCTGCTCGACCTCGGACTCGAAAAGCTCCCCACGTCGCAGATCCGCTTCACCGACGCCAACACCTACCCCTTCCTCGAGGCCTACTACGCCGCATCGGCCATGGGCGCCCCCGAGGCTGCGGAGAAGGGCGATGCCCTGCTGCGCGAATATGCCCGCACGCTGATCGAATACATCGAGTACTACTTCCGTTTCGAGGGGCTGCAGGGCGACATGATCTCGAACGAACTCGACGCGAAACTCGACGAGCTGGGCAACGTCTACTACCTGGCCAGCTACGCCGGACGGCGCGAGATCGTGGCCGAGCTCAACGACTACTACCGCACGCTGGGCGTTCCCGAAGAGCATCTGCTCGATGCCGGCACGACACCGGCCGACTCCACGCAGGCCGCAGCCGTCCAATAGACACCGGCCCGTCGGGGAATCCCGAAAAGAAGAGAAGAGCGGGTTGCCGAATGTTCGGCAACCCGCTCTCTTTTGCTTTCCGGCCGGATCCGGAATCGGTCCCGGCGGATCAATTGACGTTCGGCAGGAACGAATAGTCGCGCAGTAGGCAAGCATCTGCTCGACATAATTGGCCGGATAGCAGATCTTCACGTCGACGATGCGGCCCTGCTGCTCGACAAGCTCGTATTCGGGATTCACAAAGCCGCCGTAGGGGCTCGATACCCAGCGCATAGTAACGGTCGCGGACCTCTTTGTGCAGCTCGGGATCGACCTGCACGGCATAGCTCTACCAGATCGCCTGGCCCGCCTCGTAGTCACCCTCGGACTTGATGCGCTGTATCTCGCGGAGCAACTCGCCGAAGAGCCCGCGCAGCTTCTCGAAGTCGTTCACCACCACGTAGGTCTTGCCGTGCTCCTTCACCAACTCGATCACCTTGTCGGCCTTGCCGCGCTCGTAGCACCACTCCGCAATCAGCTTGCGGTTGCGCATGTGCGACTCCTCGATGTTCTTGCCCGGCTCGATGCGCGCCAGTTGCGTCATCAGGCCGTTCATCACGTAATCCGCATAGCCGGCTTTCGCCACGTCGAACGACGGAACGAGTCCCAGCTCGACGAGTTTCGCATCGCCCAGGTAGTAGAGGCCGAAGAGGTCGGCACGCGCCTCCTCCAGCGTCGAACCGTAGCTGCCCAGCGCCGTGCCGCTGACACCCGGGCGAGCTGGCCCGAGCCGTGGCCCAGGCACTCGTGCAGGTCGGTGTGGAGGTCGTCGGCCAGCTTGCCGTACTTGTCCATCCGCTCGCGGTCCTCGGCGCGCAGCACGAACTCCTCGTCGAAGCCGTTGCCGTGCGCCGCCCGATCGTACGCGTAGGTAATGTTGTCGATCGTCACCGATTTCGAACCGTACTCCTTGCGGATCCAGTCGGCGTTCGGGAGGTTGATTCCGATCGGTGTCGAGGGGTAGCAGTCGCCGCCGAGCATCGCCACGTGATGACCTTCGCCGAGACGCCCTTGACCTCCTTCTTGCGGTACTGCGGATCGACGGGCGAGTGGTCCTCGAACCACTGTGCGTTCGACGAGATCGCCTCCGTGCGGTGGCAGGCCGCCGAGTCCACGAAATTCACGTTCGCCTCCCACGACGCCTTGCGACCCAGCGGGTCGCCGTAGGTCTCGATGAAGCCGTTCACGAAATCGACGTTCGAGACCGTATCCCGCACCCAACCAATATTATAACGGTCGAACTCCTTCAGATCGCCGCTCCTGTAGTAGGCGATCAGCGCCGCGATGTTCGATTTCTGCGGCTCCTCGGCCACGCCGGCAGCCTTCTCAAGCCAGTAGACCACGCGTTCGATGGCTGCGGAGTACATGCCGCCGACCTTCCACGTCCGTTCGTAGAGGCGGCCCCGCGGGATCCTTCACCAGCTGCGAGTTCAGTCCGTAGGAGACCGGTTCGGGATCGGAGGCGTGGGCGGCGGCCATCTCCGCATAGAACGCTCGGCCTCGGCCTGGCTCACGCCGTGGTAGTAGTTGCTCGACGAGGTGAGCAGCAGGTCGTCGCCGGCCCGCTGGTTGAGTTTCGTGGGATAGAGCGTCGGATCGAAGATTGCGCGGCAAACCTCCTCGCGCAGGTCGTTCAGCTCGCCGAAACGCTCCTCGGGGATCGTGGCAAGCGCCTCGCAAAAGTAGGCTTCCGAAAATTCGGGCGTGAACTTGTCGTTCGAATAGTGGTGGTGGATACCGTTGGCGAACCATACCTTCTTGAGGTACTTCTCCAGCGCCTTCCACTCGGCGCAGTCGCGTTCGCCCGCGTAGTTCTCATAGAGGGTCTCCAGCGTCCGGCGCACGGGGAGGTTCACGGGGCAGTTCTGGTCGAAAAAATGTCGCGGCCGCTCTTTTGCGGCCTCGGCCAGGTAATAGATCAGCTCCTTCTGTGCCAGCGGCAGGGCCTCGAAGCCGGGAACCTCGTAACGGATCACCTTGATGTCGTCGAAGCGATCGACGATCCAGGGCTTGCCAGCCGTCTCGGGGAGCCTGCCCGCACGAAGCGAGCGTGGAAACAATGAGTGTCATGGATGCGGTTGCAAATAAATTTTTCATGGTGTTCGGGGTTTTCGTTTCAATGGGTCAAAAGGAAACGGAAGCCAGGGGCTGCGGCGTCCGCCGTGCAAAAATCCTACAACTCCCTGATCCAGATGTTGCGGAAACTGATCGGAGCGCTCGGATCTCCGTGCGCCTGCAGGCGCAGCGGACCCGCTCCGTGGGGCACGACGCGCGGGAAGCCGATATACTCCGTCGTGCCGAGGATCGCCGTGTGGTTCTGCAGCACGACGCCGTTGAGGATCACCGTAACGTAGGGCGGAATGCGGTAGGTGCCGTCCTTCTTGAAGACAGGCGCGGGTAGATGATGTCGAAGACGTTCCATTCGCCCGGACGGCGCATGGCATTGACCAGCGGCGGGGTCTGCTTGTAGACGCTGCCCACCTGTCCGTTCACATAGGTCTCGTTCCGGTAGCCGTCCAGGATCTGGATCTCGTACTTGTCCTGCAGGTAAACGCCGCTGTTGCCGCGCGACTGGCTTTCGCCCGTAATGTTCTCGGGGAACGCACCATTCGAGGTGGAGCTGGAAGTTTTCGAACGACTGCCGCGTAAGGATGTCGCCCCTGCTCTTGTCGACGGTAAAGACGCCGTCGTGAACCGGCCAGAGATCGCCGTCATCCGCCGTCTGGTCGCCTACATCGGCAGCCACGTGGAGATTGTCCCCTGCCCCGTGGTGCGCGAGGCCGACGGCGTGGCTTTGAGCAGCCGCAACAAGCTCCTCACCCCCGAGGAGCGCGCCATCGCCCCCCACATCGCCCGTGCGCTGATGGAGAGCATCGATTACGCCAAGACCCACACCGTCGCCGAGACCCACGACCACGTGGTCAGCACGATCAACGCCATCGACGGCCTGGAGGTGGAGTACTTCCAGATAGTGGACGGCAACACGCTCCTCGACGTCCAGGACTGGCAGGACAGCGACTATGTGGTGGGCTGCATCACCGTCTATTGCGGCAAGACCCCGATCCGTCTGATTGATCACATCAAGTATAAGGAATAACACACGCTACACTTTCTTTTTTATATGTATATAGAAGTACTGAAAAGCAAACTGCACCGCGTCAAGGTGACCCAGGCCAACCTCAACTACATCGGCATGGTGATCATCGCCTCGTATGCCCTGATGGATTTCGAGGACGCCAAGCAGTTCCGTCCGTGGGTCATCTTCCCCGATACGGAAACCAACCGGCTCATCCGGTAAACCGGCCGCCGCAAAGCACCCGAAAGGGTTCGCAAACAACAAAATCTCCCTTTGCAGGGAGATTTTTTCTTTCTATTGTGTATATTTGCGGATGATGCGCCCGGAAAGCCCGGAAAAACGCATCTTCATACCGTATGGATATCGCCCTCTCGCTGCTGGCCCTGCTGTTCACCGTCGTCGGCATCATCGGATGCATCGTCCCGGCACTGCCCGGGGTCATCCTCAGCTACGCCGGGCTGCTCTGCAGCTGGTTCACCTCCTACACCACAATCGGCACGTCGGCCCTCTGGATCTGGCTGGCGATCACCATCTTCGTCAGTGTCATCGACTACTACCTCCCCGGCCTGGATGACCCGCCGCTTCGGCGGATCACGCTCGGCCATCGGCGCCACGGTGGGCGTCTTCGCCGGATTCTTCCTTTTTCCGCCCTTTGGCATCGTCCTCGGCCCCTTCTTCGGCGCCGTCATCGGCGAACTGCTCCACGACAAGAGCGATCCCGCTAAGGCCCTACTCATCGGGCTGGGCCTCGTTCCTCTCGTTCATCGTCGGCACGGGGCTCAAGCTCGCCGCAGCCGCAGGCATGCTCATCTACGTCGTGGCGGACATCTGGGAGCCGCTCCGCGCATGGCTGGCAACAATCTTCTAAAAAACATAAGCGCATATGAAAAGATTACAGACCCTGACTGTCGTCGTACTCTCGCTGCTCGCCTCGTCATGCAGCAAGTACAAGTACGAAACCGTGAAGGGAGATCCGATGCAGACGCGGATCTACACGCTCCCCGAACGGTCTGAAGGTCTACATGAGCGTCAACAAGGAGACGCCCCGCATCCAGACCTACATCGCCGTACGTGTCGGCGGCAAGAACGACCCGCCGAGACCACCGGCCTGGCCCACTACTTCGGAACATCTGATGTTCAAAGGGCACCCCCAGCTTCGGCACCTCGGACTATGCGGCCGAGAAGCCGATGCTTGACGAGATCGAGCAGCTCTTCGAGACCTACCGCCAGACCGAGGACGAGGCCGAACGCGGCGATCTACCACCGCATCGACTCGATCAGCTACGAGGCTTCGAAGTTCTCGATTCCGAACGAGTACGACAAGCTGATGGCCGCCATCGGCGCCAACGGAACCAACGCCTACACCTCGCAGGACATGACCGTCTACGTCGAGGACATTCCGGCCAACGAGGTCGAGAATTGGGCGAAGATCGAGGCCGACCGCTTCCGCAATCCCGTGATCCGCGGCTTCCACACCGAGCTGGAGACCATCTACGAGGAGAAGAACATGTCGCTCACGCGTGACGCACGCAAGGTCTGGGAGGCACTCGACGCCGCACTCTTCCCCAACCACCCCTACGGCACGCAGACCGTTCTCGGTACGCAGGAGCACCTGAAAAACCCCTCGATCACCAACGTGCGGAACTACCACAAGACCTACTACGTGCCGAACAACATGGCCATCTGCCTCTCGGGTGACCTGAACCCCGACGAGGTGATCGCCACCATCGACAAGTATTTCGGCGACATGCAGCCCAACGAGAACCTGCCGAAACTCGAATTCAAACCCGAAGAGCCCATCACCGAGCCCGTCGTGCGCGAAGTTTACGGCCTGGAGGCTGCCAACGTGATGATCGGCTGGCGCCTGCCGGGCGGCTCGACCGATCCGAACGACGTTGCCAGATCGCCAGTGCCATCCTCAGCAACGGACAGGCCGGACTGATCGACCTCGACCTCAACCAGCAGCAGAAGGTCCTGGGGCGCCTACGGCGGCTACCCGGACAGCCCGACTACAGCTCGTTCCTTGTCGGCGGAAGCCCCAAGGCCGGGCAGTCGCTCGAAGAGGTCCGCGACCTGCTCCTCGGCGAAGTGGCCAAACTGCGTTCGGGCGATTTCGACGAGAAGCTCATCGAGGCTTCGATCAACAACTTCAAGCTCTACCAAATGAAGGGCTTACGAGGACAACGACTCGCGGGCCGACATGTATGTGCAGTCGTTCATCTCGGGCACCGACTGGGCCGACGAGGTCGCACAGCTCGACCGCATGGCGAAGATCACCAAGCAGGATGTCGTGACTGGGCCAACCAGTACCTCGGGGAGAAGAGCTACGCCATCGTCTACAAACGCGAAGGCGAGGACCGGAACGTACAGAAGATCGCCGCTCCGAAGATCACCCCGATCGTGACGAACCGCGACATGCAGAGCGCCTTCCTGACCGAGATCCAGCAGTCGAAGGTCAAACCCCTGATTGAACCCGTCTTCGTCGACTACCAGAAGGAGATGGCGCAGTTCGACCTCCGCGACGGAATCCACGTCCCTCTACAAGAAGAACGAACTGAACGACATCTTCACGCTCAACTACATCTTCGACACCGGCACGGAGAACGATCCCTCCCTCTCGCTGGCCTTCGACTACATGAGCTACCTCGGAACCGAGGCCATGAGTGCCGAGCAGATCGCTTCGGAGATGTACGACATCGCCTGCACCTTCTCGATGCGTGCCGGCAGCAACCAGAGCTTCATCTCGATTTCGGGTCTGAGCGAGAACATGCCGCGGGCGATGGAGATTGTCGAGGGGCTGATTTCGGGAGCCGTGGCCGACGAGGAGATTCCTCGAAAACCTCAAGCAGGACATGATCAAGGAGCGCGCCGATGCCAAGCTCAACCAGGCCCGCAACTTCGGCGCCCTGCAGCGCTATCTGTATTATGGAGAGGATTACATCAAGCGCACGACCCTCACGAACGACGCCCTTGCGGCTCTCGGCCCGAGCAGCTGATCACCGCCGTACAGGCGCTCATGGGCAAGCAGCACGAGGTGCTCTACTACGGTCCGCAAGAGCGAAAGGAGGTGAAGCAGCTCATCGCCGAGAACCACAAGGCAGCCGACGAGCTCGCCCCGCTGGAGAAGGACTACCCGAAGAAGCAGCTTACGGACCAGAGCAGCGTCATCCTGGCCCAGTACGACGCCAACCAGCTCTACTACCTGCAGTTCTCGAACCGCGGCGAGGCGTTCGACGTGAAGAACGAGCCCGAAATCACCCTCTACAACGAGTATTTCGGCGGCGGCATGAACTCCATCGTCTTCCAGGAGATGCGCGAGGCCCGCGGTCTGGCCTACACGGCCCAGGCATGGCTCGGAACCCCCTCCTATGCCGATGACAGCTACAACTACATCGCCTTCATCGCCACGCAGAACGACAAGATGCAGACCGCCATCGAGGCTTTCGACGAGATCATCAACCAGATGCCCGAGTCGGAGGCCGCCTTCCAGATCGCCAAGGATGCCATTATCTCGCGTCTTCGCACCGACCGCACCACGGGTGCAGACGTGCTCAACTCCTACATCCAGCTGCGCCGTCTGGGCCTCTTGGAGGACCGCGACCGCCAGATCTTCGAGAAGGTGCAGACGATGACGCTCGACGACGTGAAGGCCACGCAGCAGCAGTGGGTCAAGGACCGTCCCTACACCTACGGCATTCTGGGCGACATCAAGAACCTCGATCTGAACTTCCTCAAGACGCTCGGCCCGATCCACACCGTCTCGCAGGAGGAGATCTTCGGATATTGATCCCGGATCCTGCGGATATGAAAAACCCCGGAAGCGTTCGGCTTCCGGGGTTTTTCTTGCCAGGCCGGCGCGGAGGAGCATAGTCGGCACAGGGGCCCGCGATCTGCACGAACAGTCGGCACAGGAACCCGCGGTCTGCGCGAACACCCGGCCCCGCCGTCCGCAATCAATAGCGGTAGTGCTCGGCCTTGTAGGGGCCCTCGACGGGGGACTCCATATAGGCAGCCTGCTTCAGGGGTCAGCTGCGTGAGTTCCACGCCGAGGCTCGCCAGATGCAGGCGTGCCACCTCCTCGTCGAGGTGCTTCGGCAGGCGGTAGACACCCACTTCGAGCTTCTGCTCCCACAACTCCATCTGTGCGAGGCACTGGTTCGTGAAGGAGTTCGACATGACAAACGACGGGTGGCCCGTGGCGCATCCGAGGTTCACCAGACGTCCCTCGGCCAGGATGAAGATCGAATGGCCGTCGGGGAAGGTGTATTTATCGACCTGCGGCTTGATGTTGGTCTTGACGGCCGCGGGATTTCTCCAGGCGCGCCATCTGGATCTCGTTGTCGAAATGGCCGATGTTGCAGACGATCGCCTGGTCGCGCATCCGTTCCATGTGTTCGAGGGTGATGATGTCGCAGTTGCCCGTGCAGGTGACATAGATATTGCCCTCGGCGAGCGCACTCTCGACGGTCTTCACCTCGAAGCCCTCCATGGCGGCCTGCAAGGCGCAGATGGGGTCGATTTCCGTAACGATCACCCGGGCACCGGCACGAACGCATCGAACGGGCGCAGCCCTTGCCCACGTCGCCGTAGCCGCAGACGACGACCACCTTGC